>Ga0169931_10000187_pt1 | contig 97525 bp, 99 predicted proteins | sample Kivu_15m_20L_FD_129675 | JGI IMG/M metagenome (GOLD analysis project Ga0169931, IMG submission 129675) | Freshwater microbial communities from Lake Kivu, Western Province, Rwanda to study Microbial Dark Matter (Phase II) - Kivu_15m_20L... | ecosystem: Environmental > Aquatic > Freshwater > Lake...
AGCGAGACGCTGGCTGTTCCTGGTGTTCTGGTGACGTTTCTTCACCCTATGGGTGAAGAAACGTCACCAGAACACCGGATTAGGTGCGGAGGTGGGCGTTGAGTTTGGAGGCGGCGGCCACGCACTTCTCGCGAACGCTCGCCACATCGGCATCCGTCAACGTGCGATCGCTCGCCTGCAACCGCAAACGGAACGCCAGACTCCGTCCCTCACTCGGTCCACCCGATCGATACACGTCGAACAAGTCGAGCGACACCAGTAGCGAACCCGCCGCCTGACGCAATGCCTTGTCGATCTTCTCGGCACTCACATCGGCCGGAACGTTGAACGCCAGATCGAAATCGGTCGACGGGAACTTCGACGTGGCCTTCCACTGCGGCACTTTCGGCTCGCCCGCCAACAGCACCGACAGATTCAACTCGAGCACCGCCACTCGCTCGCTCACCTCGTACGCATCGAGCACGTCGGGGTGGATCTCCCCCACCGCACCCACCACGTCACGACCGGCCGACAGCGTGGCCGAGCGCGTGGGGTGCAGACCGGCGGGAACCTTCGTCTGATCGAGACGCGCGCCCCAACCCATGGCCGACACCAATTCACGCCACACCGCCACCGCCCGCGGCGCCTCGGCCCCGGCGACGAGAACACACAGGGCCTCGTACTCGGCCGGCAATTCGGCATCGCTCGGGGGATACACGTGGCCGATCTCGAAGAACCCCACACCGTGACGGCGATGCGACTCGTTGAACGCAACGGCCTTCAACAGTCCGGGACGCAGCGACGTACGCAGCACGTCGTCACCCATAACCAACGGATTGACGAGGCGAACGGCGTCAGCCGACAGACCGGCCCGCAACAGATCGCCGTCGGTGAGGAACGGATGCGGCATGGCCTCGTCGAGACCCAGACCGAGCAGAACGTCGCGCACACGACGACGGCGATGTTGCGCGGGTGAGAGCCCGCCGGCGAGAGTCGACTTCGGGACGGTCTTGCCGAGCTTGTCGTAGCCGAACAAACGGGCCACTTCTTCGACGATGTCGATCTCGAGGGTGCAATCGGGACGCCACGACGGAACCGACACCGCGAGCGCCGAACCCTCAGCCCGGCAGGCGAAGCCGATGGGCTCGATCAACGCACTGATTTCGACCGCACTGAACGGCCGACCCAGCAGCGCACTCACGCGCTCGGGTCGCACCGTGATGGTGACCGCGGCCGGCATCGACGGCGTGCAGGCGTCGACGAAGCCGTCGTGCACAACGAGGTCGGGACAGGTGCGGCGCAACAACTCGACGAAGCGCGCGATCGACGTCTCGATACCGAGCGGGTCGACGCCGCGTTCGAACCGAGCCGAGGCTTCGCTGCGAAGTCCGAGCCGCTGGACCGTCTTCATGATGCCGGGCACCTCGAAGTACGCGGTCTCGAGCGCGACCGTGGTGGTGCCGTCGCTGATCTCGGTGTTCTGGCCACCCATGATGCCCGCGATACCAATGGGGCGATCGGTCGCATCGCAGATCAAGAGATCCTCGGCCGTGAGGGTGCGCTCGACACCGTCGAGGGTGATCATCGACTCGCCGTCGTGCGCCACACGAATACGGAATCCTCCCCCACCCAGCGTGTCGAAGTCGTACGCGTGGTTGGGCTGGTTGGTCTCGAGCATCACGTAGTTGCTCACGTCGACCACGTTGTTGATGGGGCGCATACCGGCCGCGGCCAAACGACTCTTCATCCAGTCGGGTGACTCGGCCACGCGAATGCCCGAGATGATGATGGTGGTGAAGCGCGGACAACGATCACCGGCCACGATGTCGACCGACGCCGACTTGCTCGCACCACTGGCCACGATCGCACCGCGCGGCGCCGTGAGCGCAACGCCGAACCGTGCCGCCAGGTCGCGCGCGACACCCACGTGCCCGTACGCATCGGGCCGATTGCGCAACACGTCGAGGTCGTACACGATCTCTTCGGCCAGACCGAGAGCCTGACCGTACGGAACGCCGAGGGGTGTCTTCGGATCGAGGATGAGGATGCCGCTGTGATCGTCACCGAGGCCCAACTCGCGCGACGAGCAGCACATCCCCTCGCTCGGAATGCCGACGATCGGCTTGGTTTCGATGAGTCGCCCATCGGGCATGGCCGTACCCGGAGTGGCCCACGGGATCACGTCACCCGACTGCATGTTGAACGCACCGCACCACACGTGGTGTTCGGTGCCGTCGCCGATGTCGAGGAACACCCGGTGCACCTTGGCCGCATCGGGATGTCGTTCGGTGCGAATGACGCGCGCGGTGATGACGCCCGCGACCGTGGCCCCCACGCGATCGACACTCTCGACCGCCAAGCCGACGTCGGACAACGTGTGGGCGATCGCGTCGACGTCGTCGGGCAGTGGTGCCAGTTCGCGCAGCCAGGAATGGACGATCTTCATGTCAGAACTGCTCGATGAACCGGATGTCGTTGGTGTACATCTCGCGCACGTCGCCCACGCCGTGGCGCTCCTTGGCCATGCGATCGATTCCGAAGCCGAACGCGAAACCGCTCCACTCCTCGGGATCGAGACCGCCGGCGCGCAGCACGTTGGGGTGCACCATGCCGCAACCACCGAGTTCGAGCCAGTCACCCTTGGGCGTGCGGATGTCGAACTCGGCCGACGGCTCGGTGAACGGGAAGTACGAGGGCCGCAGACGGCTGCCGAACTCGGTGCCGAAGAAGGCCTTCGTGAACGCGTCGATGGTGCCGGCCAGATCGGCCAGCGTGATACCGCGATCGATCACCAGACCTTCGATCTGATGGAACACGGCGAGGTGCGTGGCGTCGGTGGTCTCGTTGCGGAACACTCGACCCGGCATCACCATGTAGATGGGCGGCTGGATGGCCTGCATCACGCGGATCTGAACCGGCGAGGTGTGCGTGCGCAACACCGTGCTTCCAGGCGCACCGTGGTCGACGTAGAACGTGTCGTGCATACTGCGCGCCGGGTGCGACGGCGGCATGTTGAGCGCCTCGAAGTTGTACCAATCGGTCTCCACTTCGGGCCCTTCGGCGATCTGGAATCCGAGACCCACGAACACGTCTTCGAGACGCTCCCAGGCCTGAGTCACCAAGTGGGCCCGACCCCGCGTGGGTGACTTCACGAACTCGGTGAGATCGAGCGCCTCGGCCGCCAACTGCACGTCACGCTCGGCTCGGGCCAACACCGCACGCCGTTCGTCGAGCGCCGATTGCACCGCAGTCATCGCATCGTTCAGCGCGGCACCCATGGCCTTCTTCTCGTCGACCGTGGCCAACTTGCCGAGTCCGGCCTTCAACTGTGCGAGCGGACCCTTCTTGCCGAGCAGATCGGCATCGAGACGACGCAGATCGTCGACCGTCGCCGCACTCGCGATACTGGCCACGGCGGCGGCTCGGGCGGCGTCGATGTCGGCGATCATGAGTAGATCAAACCGTACCGTTTCGGCCGCGTCGCTGACGAGCAACTTCGAAGCACAGCACCGTGGCGGCCATGGCCACGTTCAGGCTCTCGGTTCGACCCACGTGAGGAATGGACACCCACTCGTGAACGGGCGCATCGGAACTCATGCCATGAGCCTCGTGACCCAGCACGATGGCGATCGGGCGCGTGAAGTCGAACGACCACATGTCGGTGCCGGCATGCGACGAGGTGCCCACCAGAACCAGATCGGAACCGAGTGCGGCGAGCGATTCGACTTCGATGACGGGCAGACGGAACAACGAACCGGCCGAGGCGCGCACACACTTCGGATTGGTGGGGTCGACGGTCCCGGCGGTGACCACCACCGCGTGCACACCGGCGGCTTCGGCCGAACGCAGGATGGTTCCGAGGTTGCCTGGATCGGACACACCGTCGGCCACCACCACGAAGGTGGCCGACGCGAGTGCATCGGGCGCCACGGCCCGACGGCGGGCGATGGCCACGATGCCGTTGGGCGACTCGGTGTCGGCCACCTTGTCGAGCACTCCGTCGGCGAGGCGATGCACGGTGCCCGCACCTGCGATGGGCGATGCGTCCGGTGCGAGGAACTGTGCTTCGAAGTCGAGGCCAGCCGCGACCGCCTCGGCCACGAGCACGGGCCCGTCGATCACGAGCGCGTTCTCCTCGATACGCGAACTGCGACGCCCGATCAGGCGCCGCAGTCGTTGAACGTGCTGGTTGGTGAGACCGAGACCGGTACTCACACGTCAGCCAAGGGCAGCCTTGGCGGTGGCCACCAACTTGGAGAAGGCGGCCGCATCGGTGACGGCGAGATCGGCGAGGATCTTGCGGTCGACTTCGATGCCGGCGGCATTGAGGCCGGCGATGAAACGCGAGTAGCTGATGTCGTTCAGACGGCAGGCAGCGTTGATGCGCTGGATCCACAGACGACGAAACTCACCCTTCTTGGCGCGGCGGTCGCGGAACGCGTACTGCCCCGACTTCATCACCTGCTCGTTGGCGGCGCGGACCGAACGGCTCTTGTTGCCGTAGTAGCCCTTGGCGCGCTCGAGGATCTGGCGGCGCTTCTTCTTGGCGTTGACCGAACGCTTGACTCTGGCCATTTCGACTTTCCTTTACTCAGTGGGGGACGACGGGACGGAACTGCTCAGCGCTCGGCGAGAAGACGCTTGATCTTCTTCTCATCACCCGAGTGAACGTCGACCATGCCGTCGAGGCGACGGGTGCGGGTGGACGGCTTCTTCTCGAAGAGGTGCTGGCGGTTCTGCTGGAGGCGGCGCAGTTTGCCGGTTCCGGTCTTGCGGAACCGCTTGGCGGCCGTCTTGCTGGTCTTCATCTTGGGCATTGCTTCCTCACTCTGTTGGTTGTGGGGCTGATTCGGTGACTGTCTCGGTGACTGTCTCAGAGGCTGTATCGGTCGTTGAAGCCGGACCAACGGACTTGGAGGTCTTCTTCGTTGCGGGCTTCTTGTCGGGAATGAGCACGAGAGTCATGTTGCGACCTTCGAGTCGCGCCTGCGTTTCCACCTTGGCGATGGAACCGACTTGTTCGAGCACACCATCCAGGATCCGGCTGCCGAGTTCGGGGTGAGCCATCTCGCGGCCACGGAACTGCAACGTCACTTTCACCTTGTGGCCGTCTTCGAGGAACTCCTGCACGTGACGAACCTTGGTGTCGAAGTCACCCTTTCCGATCTTGGGTCGGAACTTGACTTCCTTCACCGTCACGTGCGACGCCTTCTTGCGCGCTTCGCGCAGACGCTGGCTCTCCTCGTAGCGGAACTTGCCGTAGTCCATGATGCGACACACCGGCGGTGTGGCCGTGGGGGCCACTTCGACCAAATCGAGGTCGAGTTCACGAGCCAGGCTCAGCGCCTCGGGCAGAGGCTTGATACCGAACTGGGCTCCGTCGGGGCCGATCACCCTCACGTCACGAGCACGAATGCGTTCGTTGTAGCGAGGTTCGTTCTGCGGCGGTGCTATGGCTGCTCTCTCTTGTGCAAAGGGTTTGCCTCCCTAGATCGGACGACGCGAAGCCGATCGGAGGCGAGCAGCGCTCGCTCAGACTGACCTGACGCACGCTGGTCGTGGCCAGGTGGGGGCGAACCCCACTTCGCTTGAGTTGTGGCCTTGTAGGGTAACCGCCCGACGAGGCAAAACCCATGACGACCGCCGATTCCCACCCCTTCTCGACCGAACCCGAACCCGACGAATCGCAGCTCGAGGAGTCGATGGAAGCCCTGGCCGAGGCCCGCCGTCGCCTGGCCGAAGTGCCCGCCGAAGTCGTGGTCGTGAACCACGCGATGGGGCTCTACGAGTTGGCCGCCATCCACCTGACGGCCACACCCCCCGATCTCGGGGCGGCCGCGCTCTCCATCGACGCGTTGGCCTGTTTGGTGGACGGTCTGGGCGATCGCCTGGGCCCCGATGCGGCCGTTCTCGGCGATGCGCTGAGCAACATTCGCTTGGCCTTCGTGCAGATCACGGGCTAGCGGCGCAGGCCGAACGCTTCGGGGCGGGCGAACTTCTCGCGCACCTCGAATTCGACCGACTCCCCCACCGCCACCTCGCGTGACCCGTCGGCGATCTCCACACAGTGGAACGCGAATCGTTCGCCTTGGCTCTCGACCACCCCGAGTCCGATGTGCGCGTCGAACTCGACCACGACACCGCGCCGGCGTGACGACCGCGCGGTCATGTCAGGCGACGATCTTGGCAATCGGGATCTCGAGCAGGTCGGACGCGCCCGCGTCCTTGAGCGCCGGAATGAGCGTGTTGATCGAAAGCTTCTCGACCACCGACTCGACGGCGTATCCGCCCCCGGCCAACTCGCTGATGGTGGGCGACTTGGCCGATGGCAACACCGCCAACACCTTGGCGAGATCGTCGGCCCCCACGTTCAACTTCACCAACACCTTGCCGCGCGCATCGAGTGTGCCGAGCAACAACGTCATGAGTTGACCCATCGCGTGGCGCTTGGCCGGATCGGCGTAGGCCACGGGATTGGCGATCATCTCGGTGTACGACACGAGCATGGTGTCGATCACGCGCAGGCCGGCCGCACGCAACGCACGACCCGTCTCGGTGATGTCGACGATGCAGTCGGCAATGTCGGGAATCTTGGCTTCGGAAGCGCCGTACGACAGGCGCACGTCGGCATCGATTCCGCGCGACGCGAAGAAACGCTTGGTGAGACCCGGGTATTCGGTGCTCACGCGCACACCTTGCGGAAGATCGGCCACCGACGACGCCGTCGAGTCGCCCGCCACCGCCACCACGACCTTCACCGGATCGGACGTGGCCTTCGAGTACTTCAACTCGCCCAGACTCTGCACGTCGCTCTGGGTCTCTTCCACCCAGTCGCGACCGGTGATTCCGACGTCGAAGAGTCCCTCGGCCACGTACTGCGGGATTTCCTGCGGGCGCAGGATGCGAACCTCGGCGATGCGCGGATCGTCGATGCTGGCCTTGTAGTCGACGCTCGACGAACGACGAATGGGCAGATCGGCCGCCTCGAACAAATCGAAGGTGGCCTTCTCCAAAGAACCCTTGGGAACGACGAGCCGTAACACGACCACGAACGCTATCGGGCCGGCCTTCAGTGATTCGTGGGAGTTTCGGCCAGGAGGCGCAGCGCGTGCGGCAGCACGTCGACGATGGCATTGATCTGTTCGACACAACCCTTGGGCGAACCCGGTGTGTTGCACACGATGGACTGACCGCGCACACCGGCGATCCCCCGCGACAGTCGACCCAATGGACTCACGAGTCGCATGGCCTCGGCCAGACCGGGGGCCTCGCGTTCGATCACACGGCGTGTTCCTTCGGGCGTCTGGTCGCGCGGTGCGAATCCGGTACCGCCGGTGGTGACCACCAGACCGGCGAAGCCATCGCACAGACCCAGGAGAGCGCGGGCCACTTCGTCGGCACCGTCGGCGGTGAGAGCTCGCTCGACCACCGTGAAACCGGCCGCGGTGAGCGCATCGGCGAGAGCGGCTCCCGACAGATCGTCGCGCGTACCGTGAACCACACCGTCGCTCACGGTGAGCACCTTGGCGAGCAGATCAGCCATGAACTCGACGGTATCGGACGACCACCATGCCGTCGGTGTCGGACACGTGCGGTAGCAGACGATGGCCGGATCCGAATCGTTGCCATGGTTCGGGTAGTTCGGAGTCGTCGATCTCGAACCCGTCGGGTGTGCAATGGTCGATCGACTCACCGGCCGTGATGGTGCACACGCTGAACACCAATCGCCCGCCCGCAGCGACCAGTTCGGCCGACGCGGCGAGGATCTCTCGCTGGAGGGACACCAAGTCGTTCACGTCGTCGGGAGTGATGCGCCAACGCGCATCGGGGCGACGGCGCAACGCACCGAGACCCGAGCACGGAGCATCGACCAGGACGCAATCGAACGCGCCGCGCGCGAAAGGTGGTCGACGACCGTCGGCCACCAACACCGGAACGTTCTGGCCGAGTTGTTTGGCGTTGCGCGCGACCAAGGCGGCCCGCGTGACGCTCACGTCGGCCCCGATCACGTGCGCGCCCGATGCGGCCAAACCAGTGGATTTCCCACCGGGTCCGGCGCACACGTCGAGAACACGCTCGTGTGGTTGCGCGGCCGCGACGTCGACCACCATCTGACTCGCACGATCCTGCACGTAGCCGTCGTCGCGTCGCGTGACCGGCGGCGCGGTGTTCATGTGCTCGAGCGCCCGCGTGGCTTCACCCGGAACCTCGCGCTCGAACACGTCGATGATCCAGTCGGGATACGACAGACGGATCGCCTCATTGGGCCACACCATGGGAGTACGCGCCACGCGCCGCAACACGGCGTTCACGAACGATCGGGTGGATTTGGGTGCCAGGTCAACCGAGGCCGACACCGCGGCGTGGTCGGGCACTCCCGCGAACACGAGTTGATACGCACCGAGTCGAAGGACTCGTCGCGTGATGGCATCGGGCTCCTTGGTGACGAACCGATCGACCACCGCGTCGCACGCACGACGCATCCGGGTGGTTCCGTAGACGAGTTCGGTGGCGAAGCGACGGTCGGCATCGGACAACGACGACGTCCGCAACATCGATGGAAGCACCAAGTTGGCGTACGCACCACCGTCTTCGATTCGGGCCAGGGCTTCGACGGCCAGTCGACGGGCCGATGTCATACGAACGTTGATCCGTCGGGGCGCGCTCCGTTGGCCCAGGCCGACGCACTCATCGCCGCTTTGCCTTAGGGTTGCACCGACAGCAGTTCGAGGCTGTCGGAGCCGGTGCCCACCGACACCCGGCCGTCGATCACTCGACAGGTTCCCGGCGCGCTGGTCACCGTGTTCACGGCGCGAGCATCGTGGATCTTGAAACGCTTGTCGTTCCAGGTGGTCCAGGCGCCGTCCACGCGGACCTGGCGCACGGCACGCTGGGCCGGCGCGTTCCAGTCGATGCGCAGATCGTCCGGGGTGATCTTGTCGGCATAGACGGCATCGCCGCTCTGCGGCACTTCGATCGGCAGACCGCCACGGCAGGCCGCCAGCAACATCTCGGTTCCATCGGCCACCAGACGAGCGCGCACATGATCGGCGGTCGTCGTGTCGTCGATCGTCATGGTGCGGCGATCGAGCACTCCCCCGGTGTCGAGTCCGACGTCGACGCGCATGAGACACACACCGGTTTCGGTGTCGCCGGCGAGCAGGGCGCGCTCGACCGGTGCGGCCCCGCGCCAACGCGGCAGCAACGAGAAGTGAAGATTCACCATGGGGACGTGGGCCAACACATGTGGCTTGATGAGCGCACCGTACGCCACCACGATTCCGAGATCGCACGGAACCGTGAGCACGTCGTCGACCGCATGCGACACCGTCAGCCCCAATTCGAGTGCGGCCTGCTTCACCGGGCTCGGTGAGAGATCACTCCCCCGACCACGACGCTTGTCGGCGCGGGTCACCACGTGGACGACGTCGATACCGGCATCGACGAGGGCCCGCAGTGGCGGCACCGCCATGGCGGGTGTGCCGAGAAAGACGACGCGACGAATCGGCCCGCTCGGAAGCGGCGCCCGATCGGTCATTGGGCCCGCAGGCGGCGCAGCGGCTTGGCGTCGGTGTCGCCGTCGAGGATGCGCTTGTACTCGGCCAGTGCTTCTTTGCGCTGCTCGGGCTGCATGCGGTCGAACATGAGAATGCCGTTGAGGTGATCGAGTTCGTGCTGGAACAGACGCGCTTCGAGTTCGTCGGCTTCGAGTTCGAACTCGTTGCCGTCGAGGTCGCGTCCGCGCAACAACACGGTCTTCGGACGAGTCATCTGCACGTACAAACCGGGAATGCTCAAGCAACCCTCGTCGTACACCCATTCGCCATCGGACTCGACGATCTCGGGGTTGATCACGACCAATGGGTCGTCGCCCATGTCCCAGACGAAGATCTGCCGCTGGATGCCCACTTGAGGGGCCGCCAATCCGATACCGGAGTCGCTGCGATACAGCGTGGAGAACATCTCGTCGACGATCCGGACCACCTTGGCGTCGATGTCGGTCACCGTGGCAGCCTTCGACGCCAGTACCGGGTCTCCGTATGTCCGGATCTGATAGGCCATGTCTGCGAGGCTACTTCCGACATGTCGCACTACTTCGACAACTCCCCGAGCGCGGCGTCACATCCCGAGATCGTCGAGGTACTCCTTCCCGGTGATGCGTTCGACTACGTGTCGGATGCCGGGGTCTTCTCACATGGCCAACTCGATGCCGGAACCAAGATCTTGTTGTCGGATGGACCCACTCCACCACCCACGGGATCCTTTCTCGATCTCGGCTGCGGGGCCGGACCCATCACGTTGGCGCTGGCTCGACGATCGCCAACGGCCACGGTGTGGGCCATCGATGTCAACCAGCGCGCACTCGACCTCACACGATCGAACGCCGAACGCCTCCACCTCACGAACGTGAAAGTCGGCGCGCCCGACGACGTGCCCGACGACGTCGTTTTCGATCTGATCTGGAGCAATCCCCCGATCAAGGTCGGCAAGGACGTTCTGCACCGCATGCTCACGCGTTGGCTCGCGCGACTGGCCCCCAACGGCCACGCGATTCTCGTGGTCAACAAGAACCTCGGCAGCGACTCGCTCGCGCGTTGGCTCGGCACCGAGGGCTACGAAGTCGAACGCCTCGGTTCGCGTCGTGGCTATCGCCTGCTCGACGTGTGGCGCGCCTAGACACGCGGCGGATCGACTTCGATACGAACGCCGGCTGGTCGTTCGGCCCGGGCCACCGCATCGGCCAAGAGATCGGGTGATGGCGCGCGCACCAAGAACTCGTCGCCGTGTCGCGCCACCATCACGTCGGTCCCCAAGCGCATCGTGAACGACTCGGCGTCGTCACCCTCCACGAGTGCCAGCGCAGAAAAAGGCGGCAACGCGAGGTCGCGACGGCGAGCGGTCTCTCGCTCGGCCGCCACCCCCGGATCACCGGTCACGGCACTCGTGATCACGTCGTGGTCGACGAGCGTCGTCTGCACCAACACGCGACCGCCGCGTCCTCGCGGTCCCACCAAGCGTCCGGCCCGCACGAGCAGCGACATCGCTTGTTCGGCCGCGCGATAACGCGGAGCCAACAACTCGGCGTCGAAGTCGAGGAACACCACGGTGTCGATGCGCCGTACTCGATGCAGAACCGCCTCCGTACCCACGAACACGTCACAACTCGTGTCGTCGAACGTCGACGAACCCGTCACTTCCATCACCGAGCGGTGGGCCGCCGCTTCGATCTCGGCGCGCAAACGCGTCGTACCAGGTTTCACGCGGGCCATGGCCGTCGAGCCACACGACGCGCAGAGCGTGGCCCGCGAGGTCGAACACGACGCACAGGTCAAGGTTCCCTCGTCGATCTCGGCCACCGACGCACCACACGACTCGCAGCGCGCCAACTCGCGACACTGGCGACAGGCCACCAATCGCGCCTGCCCCTTGGTGTTGACCACGCAGGCCACCCGTCGCCCATGATCACGCAGCTCGGCGATCAGCTCGTCCGACACCAGCGAACGTTTCCACGGCTCGACCGATCGACGATCGACGATCGACACTTCGGGCCAGGCCGCCGCTTCACGATCGACGGGTGGTGACAACACGAACCGTTCGTGGCGCACCATCGCGCTCGGCGTGGGCGACACCGCCACGAACACCGCCCCGGCGCGACGGGCTCGCTCGACGAGGACGTCACGCGCGTGCCACGTGGGAGTCCGTTCTTCTTGTAACGCCTCGTCGTGTTCGTCGAGTAACAACGCAACCGACAAACCAGGACAGGGCGCGAACGCGGCCTGTCGCGCACCGATCACCACGTCGACTCCGCCGCGGGCCTGCGCCCAATCGTCGGGGACCAATGCGACCGACACCGCGGTACGCCGCAGCCGTGCGGCCAAGGCACGCGCTCCTTCGACCGACGGACAAACCACCAGAGCCGGGCCCACGCGCGCGGCCGACAGGATCGCCGGCAACTGATCGGCGGTGGGCGGAAGGCGCAACACACCGCCACCCCGCTCGATGAGCGACGTGGTAGCCGGGGACGACGGCTCGGCCACCACGGTGGTGCGTCGCGGAGTTCCGGCGCGATGCACCACGACGGGCGGTGATGCGGTGACGAGGAGAGGGCGCAAGCGACCGGCGCACCAGCGATGGGCCGCCCACTCGCAGAGTGCGAGCACGTCGGCGTCGGGGCCGAGGCCACTCGATTTCGCGATCGGCTTGAGGGTCGCGGTGACGTCACTCACCACATCGTCTTCCACGACCCAACCGCCGACACGACGGCCGTGCAGCGAGACACGAACACGAGACCCGAGGCCGACCGACGTCGCGAAGTCGTCGGGCACGACGTAGTCGAAGACGCGATCGATCCCGGTGACGTCGGGGGCGACGCGAACGACTCGAGTCAGAGTCGTCTCAGAGTCCGAGAGCCGACGAGAAGTCGGAGAGGCGCGACAACTTTTCCCACTCGAACTCGGGCAGTTCGCGACCGAAGTGACCGTAGGCCGCGGTCTTGCGATAAATCGGGCGCTTGAGTTTGAGATCACGCACGATGGCGGCCGGACGCAAATCGAACACGGCGCGTACCGCTCCTTCGATCTTGGTCGACGAAACTTTCTCGGTTCCGAAGGTCTCGACGAGGATGCTCACCGGATGCGCCATGCCGATCGCGTAGGCCACCTGCACTTCACAGCGGTCGGCCGCACCCGCGGCCACCACGTGCTTGGCCACCCAACGCGCGGCGTACGCGGCCGAGCGATCGACCTTGCTCGGATCCTTACCGCTGAACGCGCCGCCACCGTGACGGCCCATGCCGCCGTAGGTGTCGACGATGATCTTGCGACCGGTCAATCCGGTGTCGGCGTGCGGACCACCGAGCACGAACTTGCCGGTGGGATTCACGAACACCGCGTAATCGTCCTGGGCGAACTGCGCCGGGATGACCGGACGGATGACCTGCTCGATGAGGTCGGGACGGATGACCGTGTCGCGATCGACACCATCGTGGTGCTGGGTGGACACGAGCACCGTGCGCAGACGAACGGGTTTGCCGTCTTCGTAGTCGAACGTCACCTGGGTCTTGCCGTCGGGGCGCAGGTACGGAATTTGTCCGGACTTGCGGGCATCGGTGAGGCGCTCGGCCAAACGATGAGCCAAGTCGATGGGCAACGGCATGAGCGTGGGCGTTTCGTTGCACGCGTAGCCGAACATCATTCCCTGGTCGCCGGCACCCTGCAGATCGAGATCGTCGCTGCCGGAGCGCGAACGAACTTCTTCGCTGCGATCGACGCCTTGGGCGATGTCGGGGCTCTGCGCATCGAGAGCGACGAGAACACCGCACGTCTTGCCGTCGAAGCCGTACTCGGCGTTGTCGTAACCGATGCTCTTGATGACCTCGCGCGCGATCTCGGGAATCTCGACGTACTCGCCCGTGGAGATCTCGCCCGACACCAGGCACAGTCCGGTGGTCACCAACGTTTCGCAGGCCACACGCGCGTGCGGGTCCTTGGCGAGGATCGCATCGAGCACCGCATCGGAAATCTGATCGGCCATCTTGTCGGGGTGACCTTCGGTCACGCTCTCGGATGTGAACGTCCACTGTCGGCTCATCGGTGCTCCTGAATCGGCTGGGGTCAGGCCCGCAGGCCGACCACGATGTCGAGCATCGCGCGGGCGATGTCCCGCTTGTCGCTCAACGGATGCGACTCTAATTCGCCACCGGGTCGCACGAAGGTGACCGCATTGGTGTCGTGCTGAAAGCCCACACCGGGCTGGCTCACGTCGTTGGCCACCACGAGATCGAGGTTCTTGCGTTCGAGTTTCGACTGCGCCTGGGCCACCAGATCACCGGTTTCGGCCGCGAAACCGACGAGGATCTGGCCGGGACGCTTGGCCGCGCCGAGACCGGCCAGGATGTCGGGGGTGGGCTCGAGAACGATCTCGGGAACGCCACCCGACTTCTTGATCTTGCCCGATGCACACGACACCGGACGGAAGTCGGCCACGGCGGCCGCCATCACGACCACGTCGGCCGTCGCGGCCAAACCGTCGAGGACGGCTTTCATCTGAGCGGCCGTTTCGACGCACACCGTTTCGACACCGATGGGTGCCGGTCGATCGACCGTCGTGACGAGCGTGACGCGCGCACCGCGACGACGAGCCTCGTCGGCCACGGCGTAACCCTGTTTGCCACTCGAACGATTGGCGATCACGCGCACCGCGTCGATGGGCTCGCGCGTTCCGCCCGCACTGACCACCACATGAGCACCGGCGAGGTCACGTTGGCCGAGAACCGACAACACTTCGGCGACGATCGCATCGGGAGCGGCCAGACGACCCTTGCCCGAGTCACCTCCGGCCAGTCGGCCGTCTTCGGGGTCGACCACATGAACACCGCGCTCGCGCAGAGTGCGCACGTTGGCCTGAACCGCTTGGTGCTCCCACATCTCGGTGTGCATGGCCGGGCACACCACCACGGGTGCGCGCGTGGCGATGAGGACGTTGGTGAGCAGATCGTGCGACAAACCGTGTGCATACGCCGACAACAGACGAGCGGTTGCCGGCGCGACGAGAACGAGATCGGCACCCTGACCGAGGCGGGTGTGCGGAATGGGCGACTCTTCGTCCCACAACGACGTCTGCACCGGTTGGCTGGCGAGTGCCGAGAACGTGGTGCGTCCGACGAAACGTTCGGCGCCGTCGGTCATGACCGGAGCGACGTGCGCACCGAGGTCGACCAAGCGACGACACACTTCGACCGCTTTGTACGCGGCGATACCACCGCAGACACCGAGGACGATGGTCTTGCCCGCGAGAGGCGCCGAGGACGTCGTCACTCGGAACTCGTCACTCGTCGGCCGAGTCGCCCTCACCGAGCAGCGCGGCGGCCGCGTCGGCGGCAGCAGCGGCTTCGGCGGCTTCGCGCTCGCGCACTTCGTCACCCGAGATACGCACGATCTTGCCGGCCGCGATTTCTTCGAACGACAGGCTGAGGAGCTTGCGCAACGACGGAACCTGCGGCGGAATCAACTTCTGCGACACCGCACCTTCGGGGCGGTAGTAGTCCTGGAGTTGACGCGAACGCGACGCGGCCAACGTGACGAGGCTGAACTTGGAGTCGACCTTGGAGAGCAGCAGTTCGAGCTGCGGGCTGGTCATCGAATCGTCGTTGGCGGGCATGGACGCCCAGGCTAGGGCGACCCGGCCGCTTTTCGTCGGGCGGCGATGATGTCCATCATCTCGCCCACCGTCTGGTCGAGGTCGTCGTTGACCACCACCACGTCGGCCAGGGCCCGGCCGATCGGCTCTTCTTCCTCGGCCTTTCGCAGGCGCTGCTGAACCTTGTCGTCGGGGTCCCCGCGACCGATGAGGCGGCGACGTTGCTCGTCACGCGACGGCGGCAGCACGAAGATCAAGGTGGCCTCCGGGTGAACGGCTTTCACCTGCTGAGCGCCGTCGACTTCGATTTCGAGCACGATGTCTCGGTCGCTGGTGGCGTCGGGCACGGGCGATCCGTAGTAGTTGCCGAGAAACTCGGTCCATTCGAGAAAGCCGCCACGATCGCGATGCGCTTCGAAATCGTGTCGTGTGACGTACACGTACGCATCCTCGCGTTCACCGGGCCGTCGTTGGCGCGTCGTCCAGGAACGGCTGAGCAACAGCGATGGATCGCGTTTCACCAGTGCGTCGACGATCGTTCCTTTACCGACCCCACCGGGTCCGGACACGATGATGATGAGTGGAGAACGGGCGGGGGTGACCCGCCCACTCACTTGGCGAGATGTTCGAGCAAGGCCTTCTTCTGCTGTGCGCCCAGGCCCTGGATCTTGCGGTTGTCGGCGATGCCGACTTCCTCCATGATCTTGCGCGCCTTCACCTTGCCGAGGCCGGGAAGGCTCTCGAGCAACGACACGACCTTCAACTTCCCGACGTTGGGGTCGGATGAAATGAGAGCGTCGGCGACGGTCAGGGTCCCCTGCTTCAGCTTGACCTTGATTTCGGCACGAGCAGCCCGGGCTTCAGCCGCTTTGGCGAGCGCGGCAGCGCGCTGTTCCGGAGTGAGTTGCGGAGGTGTTGCCATGTGTAAACCCTACCCCTGAGCAGGGGGAAGTGGGTGGATACCGCCACGGTGGGCGACTCCGGTGAGGTCGGACAGACGGGTGATGCCGTGGGCCGCGGCCCAGGTCACGAGGTCGCGGGCCACGGTCGCCGGGGCGCGCGGGTCGGCGAACGTGGCGGTGCCCACCTGCACCGCCGAGGCTCCGGCCTGGAGCAGCGCCACCGCCTCAGCGGCCGAGGACACTCCCCCCACCCCGACGATCGGCAGATCGGGGTGGGCACTGGCCACGTCGAAGACGGCCCGCTGGGCCACCGGATGAATGATCCGACCCGACACACCACCCCCACCGTTGCCCAGCACCGCCCGACCGGTTTCGGGGTCGAGGACCAGGCCGAGCACGGTGTTCACCAAGGTCACGGCCTCGGCGCCCGCACCACGTACGGCGCCGGCGATCTCCACCAGACGATCGGTGTTGGGGCTCAACTTGGCCCACACCGGCCGAGTTGCACCGGACATCGCCGCGACCGACGCGTCGATCACGGCCGCCGACAATTCGGCATCGTGCGCGAAGATCCCCCGTCGACCTTCCAGGTTCGGACACGACAAGTTCACCTCGACTGCCACCACGTCATCGGCGGCTCGACCAGCCCGGCGAAGTCCGTCGGCCACGGCCTGCGCGGCCTGGCGATACTCGTCGAGCGATCGACCCCACACGCTGATCACCACGCGACACCGGCTCGTGACCAGTTCGGGGAAGAACTCATCGAACCACCCGGCCACCCCCGGACCCTGGAGTCCGACCGAATTGATCATGCCGTCGGGTAACGGGTGCAGTCGTGGTGCCGGATTGCCCGGCCAGGGCATGACCGACAGCGACTTCACGACCACCGCACCCAATCCGGACAGATCGCAATACCGCGCGAGTTCGGCCCCGTGACCCGACGTGCCGGCGGCCGTCATCACGGCGTGCGGAAGTTCGACCGAACCGACGCGCACGCGCGTGTCGACCGCTCGATCAGCGGCCATGGTGCTCCTGGAGTGAACGAACTTCCAATGGTCGTCCGAACTGCTCGGCCATGCCTTGGACCGCGGCGAGAGCGGCTTCGACCGTGGTCACCGAACTCACCCGATGCACGTTGGCCGCTTTGCGAATGGCCTCGCCATCGGTACGACCACCACGACCTTGCGGAGTGTTGATGACGAAGCAGATGTCACCGCTCGCGATGAGATCGACCGCGGTGTTGCCCGCACCCTCACTCACCTTGCCCACCACTTGATCGATGGCCAGCCCGAAACGCGAGAGATACTTCGCGGTGCCGGTGGTCGCGGCGATTCCGAATCCGAGTCGTCGCAGTCGCTTGGCCACTACCAGTCCGGCCGGCTTGTCGGCGTCGGCGAGCGACAAGAACACCGTGCCCTCGGTGGGGAGCACCGTTCCGGCTGCCAGTTCGGCCTTGTAGAACGCTTTGCCGAAGGTGACGTCGAAACCCATCACTTCACCGGTCGAGCGCATCTCGGGTCCGAGTGCGGTGTCGACTTCGGGGAAACGATTGAAGGGAAGCACCGCTTCCTTCACGGCCACCGCACCCGACGCGAGCACCGAGTCGATCAACAAACCCTCGGTTCGCAGTTCGGCGAGAGTCGCACCGAGCATCACACGAGTGGCCACCTTGGCCAGCGGAACACCCGTGGCCTTGGCCACGAACGGAACCGTTCGACTGGCGCGCGGGTTGGCCTCGATCACGTACACGCTCGTGCCGGCCACGGCGAACTGCACGTTGATGAGTCCGCGTACGTCGAGCGCTTCGGCGATCGATGCGGTGTAGGTGGTGATCACTTCGACGACCCACGACGGCAAGTTCTGCGGTGGAATCGCACAAGCCGAGTCGCCCGAGTGCACACCGGCTTCTTCGACGTGCTCCATCACCCCGCCGATGAGCACGTCACCGGTGTGGTCGCGAATCGCGTCCACGTCGACTTCGGTCGCATCCTCGAGGAATCGATCGACGAGAACCGGACGTTCGGCCGACAGACCACCTTCTTTGCCGAGGCTGCCGAATCCGGTGAGTTCGGCCATCGCCCGAGCCAGGTGTTCGCGATCGTGCACGATCTGCATGGCGCGACCGCCGAGCACGTAACTCGGGCGCACCAGAACCGGGAAGCCCACATCGGCCACGATCGCTTCGGCCTCGGCCAGCGTGACCGCCGTACCGCCCGGAGGTTGCGGAATGTTGAGGTCGTGGCACAACGCGTTCCACTTCTCACGGTCCTCGGCCAAGTCGATCGACGACGGTGACGTGCCGGCCACCAACTCGACGGGCAACTGACCCGACAACTTGAGCGGTGTCTGACCACCGAGCGACACGATGACCTTGGGCGCCACTCCCCCGGCCGCGGCGGTTTCGACCGCGATCACGTTCATGACGTCTTCACGTGTGAGTGGCTCGAAATAGAGACGATCGGACGTGTCGTAGTCGGTGGAGACCGTTTCGGGGTTGCAGTTGACCATCACGGTTTCGAAACCGGCGTCGCGCAACGCGAACGAGGCGTGAACACAGCAGTAGTCGAACTCGATGCCCTGACCGATCCGATTGGGACCCGAACCGAGAATCACGACCCGCGGTTTGTCGGACGGTCGGACCTCGTTCTCGTCCTCGTAGGTGGAGTAGTGGTACGGCGTCGAGGCCGCGAACTCGGCCGAGCAGGTGTCGACCGTCTTGTACGTGGGCACGACTCCGGCCTGCTCGCGGGCCGCGCGTACGTCGAGCTCGGTCGTGCCCCACAAGTAGGCCAACTGCGCATCGGAGAAACCGAGGCGCTTGGCCCGCTTCCACGCGCGCGGCGTCAACGTCGCGGCCGACGCCGACGACAACGCGTGGCGCTCTTCGACGATCATCGCCAACTGATCGAGGAACCACGGATCGATGCGACAAGCGTCGTGAATGCGATCGATCGAGACACCGCGACGGAGCAAGTCGCCCACCTGGAGCAAGCGCTCGGGTGTCGCCACCGCGACCACGGCCAACAACTCGTCGTCCGACATCTCGGCGTACTGCTTCTCGGCCGGATCGCAGTTGAATCCGAGTCGACCCTGTTCGAGCGAACGCAGCGCCTTTTGCAGGCTCTCCGGGAACGTGCGACCGATGGCCATCACTTCACCCACGCTCTGCATCTGGGTTCCGAGCACCCCTGACGTGCCCGGCAACTTCTCGAACGCCCAACGCGGAATCTTGGTGACCACGTAGTCGATGGTGGGTTCGAACGACGCCGGCGTCATCCGGGTGATGTCGTTGGGAATCTCGTCGAGCGTGTAGCCGACCGCCAACTTGGCCGCGATCTTGGCGATCGGGAATCCGGTGGCCTTCGACGCGAGTGCGCTCGACCGTGACACGCGCGGATTCATTTCGATGACGACCTGCTGACCCGTGGCCGGATCGACCGCGAACTGCACGTTCGACCCACCGGTCTCGACGCCGACTCGGCGAATACAGGCCAGAGCCGAATCGCGCATGATCTGGTATTCGACGTCGGACAGAGTCTGAGCCGGCGCCACCGTGATCGAGTCCCCGGTGTGCACACCCATCGGATCGACGTTCTCGATCGAGCAGATGATCACGCAATTGTCGGCACGATCGCGCATGACTTCGAGTTCGTATTCCTTCCACCCCGCGATGCTCTTCTCGATGAGGATCTCGCGAATCGGGCTGGCGTCGAGGCCGTTGCTCGCGATGGCCCGGAACTGCTCGGTCGTGGAAGCGATTCCGGTGCCGCGGCCACCCAGGATGTACGCGGGGCGAACGATCACGGGCAATCCGATCTGTTCGACCACCGACATCGCTTCGTCGAGAGTGTGCGCCACGCCCGACGCCGGAACCGACAGGCCGATCTCGATCATGGCCTTCTTGAACTTCTCGCGATCTTCGGCGGTGGAAATGGCCTCGGCGTTGGCGCCGATCAATTCGGGTGTTCCGGGCAGCCCGACCAGACCGCGTTCGAACAACTCCATGGCGATGTTGAGGCCGGTCTGTCCACCGAGTGTGGGTAGAACTGCATCGGGCTTCTCGCGATCGATGATTCGCGACACCACTTCCCACGTGAGCGGTTCGATGTACGTGCGGTGCGCGAAGTCGGGGTCGGTCATGATCGTCGCCGGGTTCGAGTTGGCGAGGATCACGCGATAGCCCTCGTCCTTCAGGACGCGACAGGCCTGAGTGCCCGAGTAATCGAACTCACAGGCTTGGCCGATGACGATCGGGCCCGAACCGATGATCAGGATCGACGAGAGGTCGGTGCGCTTGGGCATGTCAGAAGCTCCCGTCCTGCATCAATCGATCGAACTGATCGAAGAGATAGCGGCTGTCGTGAGGGCCGGGCCCGGCCTCCGGGTGGTACTGCACACTGAATGCCGGTGCGTTCAGAACGCGCATTCCTTCGTTGGTGAGATCGTTCAGGTTGAGGTGTGTGACGCTGGCTTTTCCGGCCAGGCTCTCGGGGTCGAGACAGAAGTTGTGGTTCTGACTCGTGATCTCCACGTGTCCACTGGCTTCGTGACGTACCGGGTGGTTGCCACCGTGGTGCCCGAACGGCAACTTGAACGTGGTGCCACCCAGCGCACGACCGAGCAATTGGTGGCCGAGACAAATCCCGAACACCGGCACCTCGCCGAGCAGTTGCTGGATCGCGTCGACGGCGTACGGCACGGCCGCCGGATCGCCGGGACCGTTCGACAAGAAGACACCGTCGGGTCGACGGGCGAGAACGTCGGCCGCCGACGTGGACGCCGGCACCACGTCCACCGTCGCGATCTCGGCCAGACAACGCAGGATCGTGGTCTTGATGCCGAAGTCGTAGGCGACCACGCGATGGCGACCAGATCCGAACGAGTAAGGCCGAGCGGTCGTGACGGTGGCGACGAGATCGATCCCATCGGTGCCGCGCTCGGCGCGCGCCGCCGCCAGCAACTCCGACTCGGATGTCGTACCGAACGCGCCGGGCATGGCGCCGGTGTCGCGCAGCACGCGTGTGAGACGCCGCGTGTCGATGCCAGCGATGCCGGGGACTCCGCGCGCGGCCAGCATCGCGTCGAGGCTCGTTTCGGCGCGGTGATTGCTGTGGCGGCGAGCCAGGTCGCGGACGATGACTCCGCGACAGTGCGGCCGCGACGCCTCGTCGTCGATGGGCGCGGTTCCGTAGTTGCCGATGTGCGGATACGTGAACGTGATGATCTGACCGGCGTAACTCGGATCGGTGATCACTTCTTGGTAGCCCGACAGCACGGTGTTGAACACCACTTCACCAGTCGCGATCGTCGACTCGGCTCCGATCGCCTCCCCTTCGAACACGCTGCCATCGGCCAGAACGAGGGCCGCCTCACGAATCGCCACGGTCATCCCCTCGAGTATGAATGATCATACGGTTTCGCGCATAATTATAAAACATCGTCACCTGGTCGCCGTCCCGTCGACCACCACGGCCCGGCCACCGAACACGGTGTGCTGCACCCGGCCCCGCACGGTTCGGCCGTGATAGGGCGTGTTGCGACTGCGGCTGGCCAACTGTCCACGATCGATGGTCCAGGTGGCGGTCGGGTCGAACACCGTCAGGTTGGCCGGCTCACCAGCCGCGACCGGTCGACCATGGCGATCGGCCAGATGGGCGATGGCGGCCGGCTTCCAACTGAGGGCCGCCACCACGTCACGCAACGGCATCGCCAATTCGGTGAGGGCGAGGGCCAATGCGGTCTCGAGCCCGAGCATGCCCGGTGGCGCTTGATCGAGTGGCTGTTCTTTGAGATGAGGTGCGTGCGGAGCGTGATCGGTCGCGATGGCATCGATGGTTCCGTCGGCCAGGCCGCTCTTCAGCGCCGCGATGTCGGCCGGTGTGCGCAAGGGGGGATTCACCTTGAACGCCGGGTCGAATCCACTGAGCGCTTCGTCGGTGAGCGTGAAGTGATGCGGAGCCGCTTCGGCGGTGATGGGCAAACCCTCGGCCTTGGCCGCGCGCACCATGTCGACACTTCGTGCGGTGGACAGATGCAGGAAGTGCACGGGCGAACCGGTCAGACGACACAACTCGATGTCGCGATGAACCATGAGTTCTTCGGCCAACGACGGCCATCCCGGGAGCCCGAGGCGACTGCAGCAGGCTCCTTCGTGCATCACGGCACCATGGGTGAGGCTCGACACCTCGCAGTGCTGAGCGAGAGTGAGTCCGAGTTGACCGGCGTACTCGAGTGCTCGGCGCATCAGTTGCGCGTCTTGGACACCATTGCCGTCATCGGTGAAGAAACGAACTCCGGCCTCACACAGTTCGGCGAACGGTGCGAGCATCTGCCCGGCCCGGCCGACGGTGATGCATCCCGCCGGCACCACCTCGCACAGACCGGCTCGCCGTCCTTGGTCGCGAACAAAGTCGACGACCACCCGCGAGTCGTGCGGAGGTTCGGTGTTGGGCATCGCGACGACCGCGGTGAAACCTCCGCGGGCCGCAGCGCGACTTCCGGTTTCGATCGTCTCGGACTCTTCTCGACCCGGTTCGCGCAAATGCACGTGGAGGTCGACGAAACCAGGACTCACCACGCATCCCGTGGCGTCGAGCACCTCGTCGGCGCGCACCTCGCGGCCCGTTTCGACCACCTGGACGATGCGATCGCCGTCGATCAGAACGTCGGCCGTACGGCCTTGGTCATCGGTGGACGTGGAATCGATGATGCGACCACCGCGTATCAACAGGCTCACGATGCGACCTCCTGACCGCCGAGCACGTCGAACAGCACCGCCATGCGCACCGAGACTCCGCTCGCGACCTGATTGGTCACGAGACTGCGCGGCAACTCGGACGGGTCGATCATCATCTCCACTCCCCTGTTCATCGGACCCGGGTGCATGACCACGGCCCCGTCCTTCATGCGGGCGGCTCGAACGGCATCGAGTCCGAATCGAGTCGAATACTCACCGAGGTGCGGGACCAATGCCTCGTTCATGCGCTCCCGTTGCATACGCAGCATGTAGAGCACGTCGGAATCGCCAATGACCGAATCGAGGTCGTCGGTGATCTCGACTCCCCACGGTGAAGCGTCGGGCGGCATCAACGTGCGCGGACCGACCAGTCGTACCGTGGCGCCGAGGGCCGTGAACGCTTCGATGTCGCTGCGCGCAACCCGACTGTGGCGAACGTCGCCCACGATCGTGATGGCGAGACCGCGCAGACACTGGGGTGCCGGCTCGATGCCGAACGCGCCGGTGATCGAGTGGCAGTCGAGCAGAGCCTGCGTGGGGTGTTGGTGCCAACCATCGCCCGCGTTGACGATCGAGGCGTCGGTCCAGTTCTCCATCTGCCACGGAACACCACTCGACTTGTGTCTGACGACGAAGGCTGCGACTCCCATCGCACTCACGGTCTCGACCGTGTCACGCAGACTCTCACCCTTGTTCACACTCGACGTCGACACACTGAACGTCATGGTGTCGGCCGACAGTCGTCGGGCCGCCGTCTCGAACGAGATGCGCGTGCGCGTGGAGTCCTCGAAGAACAGACTGACCACGGTCTTGCCGACCAAGGCCGGAACCTTGGGTACCGGTCGGCGATTCACCTCGGCCATGTGCTCGGCCACTTTCAAGACGCGGACGATTCCGTCCACACCGAGCTCGTCGATACTGCGCACGTGCTTCATCGCGGCGCGACCTTCTTCAGCACGACGGCCTCGGGCGTGACCTGGATGTCTTCGTCGCGGCTGGTGGGAATGTTCTTGCCCACGTAGTCGGGTCGGATCGGCAACTCACGATGGCCGCGGTCGACCATCACGGCCAACTGCACCGACGCCGGGCGACCGTACTGATTGAGCGCGTCGAGGGCGGCGCGCACCGTTCGACCAGTGAAGAGAACGTCGTCGACCAGCACCACGCGCGAACCACTCAGATCGACGGGGATGTCGCTCACCGACACCGGCGTGACCGGCCTCAGGGCCAGATCATCGCGGAACAACGACACGTCGAGTCGGCCGAGAGGAACGGGTTGGCCGTCGATGCGTTGAATGGCATCGGCGATTCGTTCGGCCAACCACACGCCACCGCGCTGCAGGCCGACGATGACGACGCCCTCGGTACCGCGATTGCGTTCGAGGATCTCGTGCGCGATGCGAGTGACCGCTCGGGAAATGTCGTCGGATCGGAGGACGTGGGCAGGCTCGGTTGTGGCCCCGGCCGCGGCCGGCGTTGCTTCCATGTTGTCCTCCGTTCGAGCCTCACCGGACTCGTTTGACGGCCACATGGAAACTAGCAGTGGTGCCAGCGGGTCAGTGGCAGCGCGCGAGGATTTCTTGCAAGTCGTCGGGAAGTTCGACGGTGAAGGCCAGGATCTCGCCGGTGACGGGGTGGGCGAACGACAACGACCCCGCGTGCAGGAACGGCCGGTTCATGGCCATCGAGACGCGATGGCCTCCGTAGGCCGAATCGCCCACGACCGGATGGCCGGCCGCGGCCAAGTGGACGCGGATCTGGTGCGTACGACCGGTTTCGAGTTGGCAGGCCACCAGCGACACCTCGGGTTCGGTGAACTCGCCGATCACTTCGTAGTGCGTCCGTGCCGGTTTGCCGTTGGCCACCACGGCCATGCGCAATGGATCGCGTGGATCTCGCCCGATGGCGGCGTCGATGGTTCCGCGCGGCGCCGCGAAGTGTCCCCACGCGAGTGCCGTGTAATGCCGATCGACGTCGTGATCGGACAACGCTTCCACCAAGGCGTGGTACGCCTCGTCGGAACGCGCGACCACGAGCAGGCCCGAGGTTCCGACGTCGAGTCGATGCACGATGCCCGGTCGAGTGGGGTCGCCAACCGAGGCGATTTCGGGAAACAGTGCGAGCAAACCGTTCACGAGCGTGCCCTCGCGATGGCCGGGAGCCGGATGCACCACGACTCCGGGTGCCTTGTTCACGACGATCACATGATCGTCGACATGAATCACTCGTACCGCCACGGACGAGTCGGCCCGGGGAAGCTCTTCGACCGGAATGGACGAGGTGTCGACCGTGACGCGTTGACCCTCGCTCAAGCGGACCTTGCCCGAGGTGACCACCGCACCGTCGACGGTGACTCCTCCACTCTCGACGGCGTGGCTGGCTTCCGATCGGCTGATCTCGGCCACCAAGGACACGATGCGGTCGAGCCGCTCGCCGGCCAGAGCGGCCGGAATGATCTCGTCGAACTCGTCGCTCATTCGTCGACTCCGTCGTTGGTTCGCCGAGACGCGAGCACGAAGCCGAGGATCATGAGACCACCGCCGACGTTGATGGCGATGTCGGCCACGTTGAAGATCGGAAACCACTGGAAGTCGATGAAGTCGACGACCGAGCCGTGCAGGATTCCGTCACCGCGGAACAGTCGATCGAGGATGTTGCCGAGCGCACCGCCGACGATCAGACCGGTCGCAACGGTGGACAGTCGGCTGTTTTCGTTGCGCAACGACACCAAGAGACCCACCACCACGATGGTGGCCACGACTCCGATGACCGGACCCCAACCCTGGCCCCGACCGAACGCCATGCCGGAGTTGAACGCCAGGTTGAACTGCAAGGTCCAGACGACCTCGATGATCCGGTCGTCGAGAGACGACAACGCCCACTGTTTGGTTCCCTGATCGAGGGCGACGACGACGGCCGCGATGGCCAACGACACCGCGAGCGCCCGACGGCCCGCGGCTTGATGACTCATCGGATGCCGCCGACCCTCTCGGATACCAGTTCGGTGGCCCACGGAATCGCTTCGAGGCGCTCACGCGGGATGGGCTTGGTGGAGACGACGCTGTATCCGTAGTCGCCCGATTCGATGCGCGCGAGGGCGACGTCGATCTCGATGACGATCTGACGGTCTTGATCAGACAGCACCTTGGCGCGCTCTCGCTCGACTGCGAGCGTGTCGCCGTCGCCACCTTCTTCGTCGAACTGATCGTCACCCATGCCAGCGGCTTCGATGAGGAGGTTGCGCTCGAACTCGAGTTGTTCGGCTTGGCCGAGGTACTCGGCTCGCTTGGCCACGAGCAACTGCCGTTGCGCCCGCAGGAACGCGAGGTCGAAATCCTTGTTGGAGACGATGCCGTCCTTGGAGATCGGCCGCTTGCCCGGTACCGGCGGCTTCACGAAGGGTTTGGGTGCCGGCGGCTTGGGCGGGGCCTTGGGCGGCTTGGGTGCCGGAGCGGCCACGACCTTCTTCGGTGCGATGGCCTGGGGTGCGATTTTGCTGAGTGTGACTTTGCTCGGCGCGGCTTTCTTGGGAGCCGGCTTCTTGGGCGCCGCTTTCTTCGCAACGGGCTTCTTGGGAGTCGGCTTCTTGGGTGCGGCCTTCTTAGGAGTCGGCTTCTTGGGCACTGCCTTCTTGGGAGCCGGCTTCTTGGGTGCGGCCTTCTTAGGAGTCGGCTTCTTGGGCACTGCCTTCTTGGGAGCCGGCTTCTTGGGAGCCGCTTTCTTGGGAGCCGCTTTCTTGAGTGCCGACTTCTTGGGAGCCGGCTTCTTGGGCGCGGCCTTCTTCGCAGCGGGCTTCTTGGGGGCTGGCTTCTTCTTCGTGGAGGTGGCCATGGCGTGCGCAGGCTACCTCGTGCGTGTGACCCCGATGTGGACGTCGTCGTCGTCGAGTGACGCATTGGGCTCGCCGACGCCGAAACTGACCGAATCAGCCAACGTTTCGGCGGCAACCATCTCGAGGTGCGGTTGGATCTGACGGCGGACCGACTCGGGAACACCCAAGGTCACATCGATTCGGTCGGACACGTCGAGACCAGCGTCACGCCGGGCCTGTTGCACGAGACGAATGAGGTCGCGCGCGGTTCCTTCGGCGGCCAACTCGGGAGTCACTTCGGTGTCGAGGGTGATGGTTCCGTCGCCACCCGACAACGTGGTACTGGCCGAACCCTCGGCCGCCGCCAACTTGAGCGTGTATTCGCCGTCGAACAACTCGATGTCACCAGCGATCACTCGATCGCCGTCCTTCTTCCAGTTGCCGGCCTTCACAGCGCGAATGACTTCCTGTGTGCGCGGGCCGAGACGCGGGCCGAGCGCAGCCGGAATCGGCTGCAGAACGAACGATGCATCACTGGCCGCTTCGGTGCTCAAGACCACCGACTTCACGTTCACTTCGTCGGCGATGATGTCGACGTACGAGCGCAACGATTCGGCGCCGGCGAACGACACGGTGAGTGAACGCAACGGAAGTCGCACTCGACGTCCGTGCGCCTTGCGCACCGACAACGTGGCCGAGCACACGTCGCGCACCCGGTCCATGGCGTCGACCAACGACCGATCGGTGGGTAGCGACGAGAGGGCGGGCCAATCGGCGAGGTGAACCGAACCACCACCGGTGAGTCCGCCGTACACCTCGTCGGTGACCAAGGGGAGCAACGGTGCCGCGACTCGGCACACGGTTTCGAGCACGGTGTGCAACGTGTCGATCGCGTCGGTGTCGCCGGCCCAGAACCGATCACGGGAGCGGCGGATGTACCAATTGGTCAGCACGTCGAGGAAGTCGCGCACGTTGGCGCACGCCGAAAAGAGGTCGTAGGCGTCGAAGTCGCGCGTTGCCGCGTCGACGAGATCGGCGGTCTTGGCCAGGATGTAGCGGTCGAGGACGTGCGGCGAATCGCTGCGCACCGAACCGCTCGTGCCTTCGGCGTTCGCGTACAACGACAAGAAGTACCACGAGTTCCAGAGCGGTAGGAGCACCTGGCGCACGGTCTCGCGAATACCCGCTTCGGTGACCGAGAAATCGGCCCCGCGCAGGATGGCCGACGACAACAAGTACCAGCGCATCGCGTCGGCGCCGTACTGATCGAAGACCGCCATCGGATCGGGGTAGTTGCGCAGGCTCTTCGACATCTTCTGGCCGTCGTCGCCGAGCACGATGCCGTGGCTCACGCAGGTGGAGAAGGCCGGTCGATCGAAGAGGGCGGTCGCGAGGACGTGGAGTGTGTAGAACCATCCACGGGTCTGGCCGATGTATTCGACGATGAAGTCGCCCGGGTAGTGGTTTTCGAACCACTCGCGATTCTCGAACGGATAGTGCACCTGCGCGAAGGGCATCGAACCACTCTCGAACCAGCAGTCGAGCACTTCGGGAACACGACGCATCATCGAACGACCCGTGGGGTCGTCGGGATTCGGTCGCACGAGATCGTCGACGGACGGACGATGCAGATCGGTGACCGCCGTTCCGAAGTCACGTTCTAGTTCGGCCAGGCTGCCGTACACGTCGATGCGCGGATACTCCGGGTTGTCACTCTTCCAGACCGGAATGGGTGAGCCCCAGAAACGGTTACGGCTGATCGACCAATCGCGAGCGTTGGCCAGCCACTTGCCGAACGAACCTTCCTTGATGTGCTCGGGCACCCACCGAATGCGCTGATTGAGTTCGACCATGCGGTCCTTGATGCGCGTCACTTCGACGAACCATGACGAGATGGCGCGATAGACGAGCGGCTCGTTGCAGCGCCAGCAGTGGGGATACGCATGGTCGTACGAGTCGTGGCGGATGACGACGTCGGTCGACTTCAGATGCTTGATGATCGACGGGTTGGCCTCGAACACGTGCTGGCCGACCCAGTCGGTGACTTCAGCGGTGTAGCAACCGTGGCTGTCCATCGGACACACGACCGGAATACCCGCGGCTTGACACGCGATCTGGTCGTCTTCACCGAAGCCCGGCGCCATGTGCACGACTCCGGTCCCGTCTTCGGTGGTCACGAAATCAGCGCCCAGAACCTGGAACGCGTTGTCGGTGTCGGCGAAGTACGGGAACAACGGCTGATAGCGCTGGCCGACCAGGTCGGAGCCACGCAGCGTGGCCACCACGTCGTTGCCGATCTCGCGCTCGTACGCCGCCAGTCGAGCCGAGGCCACGATCACGCGCCGACCCTCGTGTGCAACCACCGAGTATTCGACATCGGGCGCGACGGCCAGAGCGAGGTTGGACGGCAGCGTCCACGGTGTGGTGGTCCAGGCGAGGATCTCGTCACCGCTCTCGAGGCGGAACGCGACGGTGAGCGCCGGATCCTGCCGGTCGCGATACACGTCGTCCATGCGCGTCTCGGTGTTGCTGAGCGGTGTCTCGCACCGCCAGCAGTACGCCAACACGCGGTTGCCCTCGTACACCAGACCCTTGTCCCACAGAGTCTTGAAGGCCCACATGACACTCTCCATGTACGAGAGGTCGAGCGTCTTGTAGTCGTTGTCGAAGTCGACCCACCGAGCTTGGCGAGTGACGTAACGCTCCCATTCGCTCGTGTAGCGCAACACACTCGAGCGACAGAACTCGTTGAACTTCTCGATGCCGTATTCGGTGACTTCGGGATGACCCGAGATCCCGAGTTGTTTCTCGGCCTCCACCTCGGCCGGCAATCCGTGGCAGTCCCAGCCGAAGCGTCGCTCGACTCGACGGCCGCGCATCGTCTGATATCGCGGCACCGCATCTTTCACGAACCCGGTGAGCAGGTGCCCGTAGTGGGGCAAACCGTTGGCGAAGGGAGGACCGTCGTAGAAGACGAACTCGTTGTCGCCGTTTGGCCCGGCCGGGCGAGCCGACACCGAGGCCTCGAAGGCCTGCTGCGCCTGCCAACGGGCGAGAACCGACGTTTCGATCGTCGGGAACGAAGGCTGCGGTTCGACCGCCGGGTAGTGATGGCCAGACATGAGCGGCCCAGGCTACGAGCGCCCGCTCTCAGAGCACCTGGAGGATGACGTTCAAGACCAGGATCACGATGAGCGGCGAGAGATCGAGCCCGCCGAACGACGGCAGCACTCGACGCACGGGCCCCAGCACCGGTTCGGTGACGCGGTAGACGATCTCACTCACCGGGCGCGGTCCACCACCGGGGAACCACGACAGAACGACGCGCACGATCAGCGCGATCTGGAACACGAAGATGATGGTGGCGATGAGCCCGGACATGCGCGCGACTCAGTACGCGTCGGGGTTCGATCGAACAGCCGGCTTCAAGAGATACACACCCTTGGCCACCTTTTCGATCTTGCCGTGGAGTCCGTAGGCCAGACCGCTGGAGAAGTCGACCATGCGGCGCGCGACTTCGGCGTCGCAGCCTTCGGTGTTGAGGATCACGGGATGGCCGTCGCGGTAGCGGTTGGCCACTTCTTGGATGTCGTTGAAGCGAATGGCCTTCACGGTGTACGGCTCGCCGGGAGCACCCGGGGTACCGATCGTGCGCACACTCGACGTCTGACGACCCGAGATCGGACGCGGCTGAATGGATGAGTCGTCGACCGCGGGACGCCGGGCCGGAACGGGCTCGGTGTCGCGCGGTGTGACCTGACGGGCCACCGGACGAGACGGCTCGTCGTACGTCGTGCGGTCGGCCGCTTGCGGCTCGTCGTAATCGTCGTACGCGTCGTCCTCGCCGAGACCGAGGTAATCCATCGCTCGCCGGAAAATCGACATGGTGGCCGAATCGTACTCCAGGGGTTCACCGCGTGGGTGGACGCCCCCCGAAGATGGCCGAGCCGATGCGCACCATCGTCGAACCGGCATCGAGGGCCAGATCGAGATCATCGGACATTCCCATCGACAACTCGTTCACACCGATGTCTCGTGCGAGGGCGGCCACGGTGGCGAACGCGGTGGCGGTTCGCTGCCGATCGCCGTCGGTGGGTCCGACCACCATCAATCCGTCGACCCGCAAACCACGGGCCCTCGCGGTCTCGACGAGTTCGGGAACGAGTCCCGGTTCGCAGCCTCCCTTGTCGGCTTCACCCGTGGCGTTCACCTGCACGAAGATGCGCGCACCCGGGGCTCGCCGAGCGATTTCGTCCACCAGAGACACTCGGTCGACCGACTGCCAGACGTCGACCACGGGCGCCAACATCTTGACCTTGTTCGACTGCAGTCGGCCGATGAAGTGCACAGTGGGTCGATCGTGCTCGCCGTATTCGCGCATCTTGTCGACCAGTTCCTGGGCGTAGTTCTCGCCGATGTCACGACAACCCGCCGCCACCGCGGCCCGTACGGCGTCGACGCCAAACGCCTTGGTGACGGCGATCACCGTGACGTGACGATCGGTTCGCTCACGAATCCGGGCGTCGATCGCGTTCAGCCGCTGAGCAACAAGATCGTTCATGCTGTCTCGTTCATGCTGGCTCGTTCATGCTGGCTCGTTCATGCTGGCGGCTCCGTGATCCAGGCACCGAACACGTGTCGCTCGTTCTCGCGACGGACGCGGTGCGAGAAGAACGCATCGGCGCGACACCCGGTGCAACGGTCCACGTCGACGATCGACACGACACCCAACCGCCCGAGAACGATGCGGATCGCGGCGTTCACGTCGAAGGCCGGTCGTGATTCTCGCGTGACGCCGCGCACCGCCGCGCCGAAACGATGGGCCAGTCGATCGAGATCACCCGATCCGAACTCGTAGCAACACGTTCGGATGTGCGGCCCGATCATCGCGCCCCGCAACACGTCGCCCGTCGACACCATGGCGTCGACCGCGGCTTCCACCACACCGTTCTCGAGTCCGCGCCAACCGGCGTGCACGACCGCGATCGACCGGTCCCCCACCAATCCGATCGGCGCACAATCTCCGACCCACACGCCAATGGGAGTCGACACGGCCGACGTCATGATCGCGTCTCCGTCACGACCGCAGTGTTCTCCGGCCGTGTTGACCACCCGCACGACGTTGCCGTGTTCTTCGGTGAGCAATGTCCAGCGCGAAGCATTGATGGTCGACGTGACCCGTCCCCACTCGGGACCGTCGAGACGAGCGTCGCCGTCACGGCGTGTTCCGATGGCGAACGTGACCTCGGGTCGACTGGGCCAGGCCACCAGGGCGGCCACGGCGGTTACTTCAAGAACGACGGAACGTCGAAATCGTCGTCACCGTCACCGTCGCCGAACGACAACGGATCGGACGCGAAGATGTCCTTGGACGGCGCCGACGGACGAGCGTCCTTCGGCGCCGAACGACCAGACGGACGCGCGGTGGGCTTGACCTGCGGCGCGCCGTCCCAGCGATCGAAGCCGGCCGCAATGACGGTCACCTTGACCTCGTCGCCCATCTCGTCGTTGATGACGGTTCCGAAGATGATGTTGGCGTCCTGATGGGCGATGCCGTGGATGATCTCGGCGGCTTCGTTCATCTCCATGAGCGTCATGGTGGACGGACCGGTGACGTTGAGCAGAACTCCCCGGGCACCTTCGATGGATGCTTCGAGCAGATTGCTCGACAAGGCCTTGAGAGCGGCATCGCGCGCACGGCTGTCGCCACTCGCGGTGCCGATGCCCATGAGCGCCGAACCGGCGTTCTGGAGGGTCATCTTCACGTCGGCGAAGTCGGTGTTGATGAGACCCGGATTGGTGATGAGTTCGGAGATACCCGACACGCCGCTGTGCAGGACCTCATCGGCCTTGCTGAAGGCTTCGATGACGGTGTCGCGCGAGTCGACGACCGACAACAGACGATCGTTCGGTACGACGATGAGCGTGTCGACCTTCTCCTTGAGCTTGGCGATGCCGGAGTCGGCCTGCACCGCACGACGGCGGCCCTCGAACGAGAACGGACGCGTGACGATGCCGATGGTGAGTGCGCCGACGCTCTTGGCGATCTCGGCCACGATGGGCGCGGCACCGGTACCGGTTCCGCCACCTTCACCGGCGGCGATGAAGACCATGTCGGAGCCCTTGAGGGCGTCCTCGATCTCGTCGCGATGCGCTTCGGCGGCCTGACGACCCACTTCGGGGTCGCTTCCGGCGCCGAGACCGCGGGTGAGTTCGCGGCCGATGTCGAGCTTCAACTCGGCATCGCTGGTCATGAGGGCCTGGATGTCGGTGTTGATGGCGATGAACTCGACACCACGGAGGTTGCGCTCGATCATGCGGTTGACGGCGTTGACTCCGCCTCCGCCCACGCCGACCACCTTGATCTGGCAGATGTAGTTGTTGCGGCTCCCGGCCATCGACTCCTCCGATTCAGAGTTGGGGCACATTCTCGCAGTTCAGGGGCAGGGGTGGTGGGATACCCGGACCTCAGCGGACGCTCGGCTCGCCGGTCGAGACGTCGATCACCGAATAGGAGCGCGAGCCCTGTCGCTTGATCTCGTTGACCACCCCGACCAATTTGTCCTGGAATCCTTCGGGTCGGCCGAACAGAACCGTGACCCCATCGGTCAACTCGAGGGACAACTCGCCCTCCGGACTGGCGACGGCCGCGATGACCCGCAGGCGTAGGTCGCGGGGCAGCGCATTCAGGAGCTGCACCGCACCGAGGAACGGTTGGCCCACGAGGTCGCCCGGGGTCGCGTTGGGGCCGGTCCCCCGGATGGGCGGGTAGTCGACCGGGTCGCCTTCGATGACGTCGAGCACCCGACCGTCGATGTCGATCACACGGTTGAACCCGTCGACGGCTCGGAAGAAGGCCATCGGTGTTCGTTCGGCGATCTGGATCATCACGCGCGAGGGAAGATGCATCGACACTCGCGCCGCCTTGATCCAGGCAATGGCTTCGAGATCGGACTCGGCTCCCGACAAGTCGGCGGTGAGGATCGGGTCGCCTTTCAGCGACGCCACGACTTCACCGACTCGTTCGGGGTCGGCGTAGACGACACCCTCCACGTCGACCCGGCGGATGGACAGGATCGGGCTGGCCAGCAACACGAGCGCGACGAGCGCCACCGCGACCACACCGCCGATCACCACGACCCAACGCAGACGACGACGTCCGGCCGCGCGACGAACCGCGATGCGGCGCTCGCGAAATCGCGAGCGTCCGATGGGGGCGGCTTGAGTGCCACGTTCGGTCCGCGGCGCATCGTCGGAGATCACGAAGCGGGTCTTGCCACCCACGCTCTTCTTCGCTGGCCCCGACGGCTTGTTCAATGTCTTCGCGGTCGATGTCTTCGCGGTCGACGACTTGGCTGTCGACGGCTTGTTCGACGGCTTGGCAGGGGAAGTGCCCGAGCGTTTGGCCCAACCGATCAGATCGGGGCGCGGTAAACGACGCCGCGGTTCACGTGTGCTCGTGCGCGACACGTCGCGCTCATCGTCACCGTGGTCATCATCGATCTCGTGCTCAGTGAAAGCCGACGCAAGTTCGGCCTCCACATCAGGATCCACGTCGTCGAAACTCGTCATGCGAATCCGACCAATCGAACTTCCGAGCGCAGATCGTGCCCCGACTCGGTCAACACGCGGTCGTGCACGTGGCGCATCACGGCCATCACATCGGAAGCCCGCCCACCCTCGTCGGCCTGGATGAAGTTGGCGTGTTTGGTGGACACTTCGGCCGAACCGATACGAAAGCCCCGCAGTCCAGCGCGATCGATGAGCTCACCAGCCGACAACTCACCCGGAATCGGATTCACGAACACCGAACCGGCATTCTGACCGCCCGGCTGGTTCTCCCGGCGCCACTTGACGATGTCGTCGATCACTCGCTGAGCCTCGTGCGCGTCACCCGACACGACCCGCAGACGCACTTCCACCACGAGACAGCGATCGTCGAGATCGGAACCGCGAAAGCGCAGTCCGAGTTCGTCGCGTGTCCAGACACGCGCCGCACCGGTGGTGAGGTCGACCACGAGGGCATCCACGAGCGAGGCCGCCATGTCGGAACCGTGGCCCCCGGCGTTCATGCGCACCGCGCCACCCACCGATCCGGGAACACCGACGGCCCACTCGAGTCCACGCCAGCCGGCTCCGGCCGTGCGACGAGCCAGGATCGGCAAACTCGCGGCCGCGCCCACGCGCACGATCGGGTCGCTGTCACGGCGATCGGGCAGCTCGACGAACGTCGCGAAATCCCCCAACTGCAACGCCACGCCGTCGAAGCCTTCGTCGGCCACCAGCATGTTGCTGCCACGGCCGATCACGAGTGTTGCCGCGTCGAGAGCACCGCAGACCGTCGTGACTCGATCGAGTTCGGCGCGCGATTCGACCGTCACGAAGGCCGCTGCCGACCCTCCCACTCGATACGTGGTGAGCGGACCGATCGGGACATCGAAACGGACCCGATCACCGAGCTGTCGCGCGAGGTCGGCGCGTGACTCAGAGCGCACCGCGCACCTCGAGAATTTCGTGCGGCAGGAATTCGATGTCACCGCATCCCATCGAGATGCACACGTCACCTGGTTCGACGAGGGCCGAGACCACCCGCGCCAGGTCGGCTCGACCGGCGACCCACTCGACTCGAGCATCGGGATGTCGACCACGCACCGCGTCGACCACCAAGTGTCCGGTGACCCCCGGGATGGGCGTGGTTCCCGACGAATAGATGTCGGTCAGGACGACCACGTCGGCATCCACGAATGCATCGGCGTACTCCGGGGCCATGGTCGCCATGCGGTTGTAGCGATTGGGTTGGAAGACCGCCACGATGCGTTTCCACTCGCCACCCGCTCGCGCGGCGGCCAGAACCGCGGCGATCTCGCGCGGCAAGTGCGCGTAGTCGTCGACGAAGGTCGCGCCATCGGCACGACCGACGACATCGAATCGTCGACCCACACCACCGAATGCTTCGATACCGCGGATCGCTTCGTCGATGTCGACACCAATCGTGGTGGCCAACGCCAGAGCACCGCACGCATTGGCCACGTTGTGCCGACCGCGTAGCGGCAACCGCACGGTTCGGTGACCGAACGTTCCGTGAACCGTGAAACGCATGGCGTCGCTCTCGGCGACCACGTCGCTCCATCTCAGGGTACAACTCGCATCGGTGCCGTACGTGACGAGTTGTCGTAGGCCAGCCGAGCGAGCCACGGTGCGCGCGGTGTCGTCGTCCCAACCCACCACCACGGGGCCTTCGACTCCGGCCATGAAGGCCGCGAAGTCGCGTTGCAGGTTTTCGAACGTGCCGAAATGATCGAGATGGTCGACGTCGACGTTGGTGACGATCGCGCCACGCAACGGAAGTGTGCGATAGGTGCCATCACTCTCGTCGGCCTCGACGACCAGATGCGGGCCGCCCGTCCACGCCGCGCCGGTTCCGAGATCGATCACGTCGCCGCCGATGACGAAGTTGGGTTCGAGCGACGACAGGGCGGCTCGTAACAGCGACGACGTGGTGGTCTTGCCGTGAGTGCCGGTCACGCCGAGCGCCACCGATCGCGAACAGATCGCCGCGAGCATCTGCGACCGATGCATGACGCGAACGCCGAGCTCGTTCGCCGCGCGCACCTCCACGTTGTCGAGTGGCACCGCGGTCGAATACGTGACCGCATCACAACCCGCCACCAGACCCGGATCGTGCCCGAGGGTGACCGACACGCCCGCGGCACGGACGTTGGCGAGCACGGCCGTCTCTCGAACGTCGCTCCCCGACACCCGATGGCCCATCTGTGCCAGCACGATGGCCAGCGCGCTCATCCCGGGACCGCCGACTCCGATCACGTGAAGACGACGGGTCGTCGACAGATCGAGATCAGCCACGCTGAGCGACCTCGTCGATCAACTCGGCGATCGCCCCTCGACGATTGAGATCACCGAGATCGTGCGCCCGCGTCGCCAACTGCTCGCGCCGAGCCTCGTCGATGCGCAAAGCACGAACCACGTCGACCAACGAGTCGACCACGTCGTCGTCGGACAGCATCGCCGCCGCGCCCCGATCGGCCAACCAGCGAACGTTTCCGGTCTGATGATCGGGTGGAACCGCACCTGACCACGGCACCAGGATCGACGGCACACCCACACTCGCCACTTCGGCAATGGTTCCCGCCCCCCCGCGACCCACGAAGAGATCGCAGCCCGCGTACACGTCGCGGATGGCGTCGTCGTATCCGATGACGTCGTAACGGACGCCTCCGCTCGTGGTGATGATGTCGTTCATTCGTTGGGTCACATCGGCGAGGAAACGATCGCCGACGACATGACGAACGGCGAGAGTCGAATCAGACGCCGATTCTCGCACCAACTTCTCCACCGCCGAGTTCAACCCGGCCGAACCGAGCGATCCGCCCACCGCAACCACGAGAAATCGATCGGGTCCCACACCCAAGCGCTGCCGGGCCGCTCGGCGGTCGATCGTCCGGTCGATACGGCGGATCTCACGACGAACCGGTGCACCGGTGTGCCGCGCGCGCGGCAACGGCGAGTCGGGAAACGCCACCGCACAGGCCGCGGCCCAGCGTGCCGTGATCTCGCTCGATCGGCCGGGACGACGGTCGTAACTCACGACGACGATCGGGATGCGCAAACGACGCGCGGCCAGAACCGCGGGCAGGCTCGCGTATCCACCGACACTCACCACCACCCGCGGTCGATCGGCCTTGAACATCGCGATGGCCCGACGACGCGCGGCCAGCAGTCGCGGAAAGAAACCGATGTTGTCGGACATCCGATCGAGGGAACGCTGCAAGCCGACGACGTCGAAGAACGTGTGCGGCACACCGGTGGGTGGAACGAGACGCGTCTCGACGCCGCGTTGCGCACCGAAGTAGCGCAGACTCTCGAGTGGGTGACCGCGATCGACGAGGCCTTCGATCACGGCCAGGGCGGGCAGAACGTGCCCGGACGTGCCGCCGCCAGTGACGACGGCGTGAATGGTCATCGCGGGCGACGGGCGACGTTCATCAGCAGTCCGGCGGCAGCCATCGATGCGATGAGCGAACTTCCACCGAAGGAGATGAATGGAAGCGTGAGTCCTGTCACGGGCATGATGCCTATCACACCACCGATGTTGATGGACACCTGCACCGTCATCCAGCAACCGATGCCGGCCGCGACCAGGAACCCGAAGCGATGGCGACACGAGAGTGCCACCTGGAACGCGAAGTAGATGAGGAACGCGAACAGGGTCATCAGACCGAGCACGCCGAGAAGACCCATTTCCTCACCGACGATCGAGAAGATGAAGTCGCTGTGGGCGATCGGGACGTAACCCCACTTGCCCGTGCCGGCGCCGATGCCCGTTCCGGTGAGGCCGCCGTTCGAGAGACTGATGAGCGCTTGGTACACCTGATACCCCTCGCTCTCGCGCGTTCCGTGGATGTCGAGGAACGACGTGATGCGCGACAACTTGTCGGGGTCCTGCGCGACGTACAGAACGCCGAGACAGCCAGCCCCGAGGGCGGCCAGGAACATCGGCTTCAACGGAGCGCCGGCGAGGAACAACATGCTCACACCGATGAGCGACAGCACGACACACGAGCCGATGTCACTCTGAACGATGGCGATACCAGCCGCTAAGGCGACGACCGTGAGGTACGGACGCAAGGCCTGGGTGAAGTCGTGGATGCTCTTCTCGCGACGGGCCAGGAGATCGGCCCCGTAGACGATGAGGATCAACTTCATGAACTCGGCCGGCTGAATGTTGTAGTCGCCGATGTGGACCCACGCCCGCGCACCATTGACCGAGGTTCCGATACCCGGCAAGAACGACAGTGCCATGAAACCCAGACCGAAGAAGGGAAGGGTACGAGCGATCAGTCGGAGTTTGTCGAGGGGCATGCGGTACGCCATGAAGAGCGCGAAGGCGCCGACGACTGCGTAGATCGCTTGCTTCGAGAAGAAGAACCAGGGCGAACGACCGCGGTGGAACGACACGATCGACGACGACGAGAGAACCATCACGAGACCGAACAGAACAAGGGTGAGCGTGACCACGGCGATCACGTAGAAGCCGAGGGGCTTGGGGTCCTTGCTGACGCGCTCGACGTAACGCGACCGGCGCGTCGACTTGTTGCGCGACCCGCGCGCCTGCTCGAGTGCTTGACGACGACGTTCAGCGATGGGCGATCGGCGATTGGTGGCCCGACGCCGGGTCTGAATGGCAACGGTCATCGGCTCACTCCCATCAGGTCACGCACACAGCGGGTGAAGTCCTCGCCACGCCGGGCGTATCCGTCGTACCAATCGAAACTCGTGCAACCGGGCGACAGCAGAACGGTGTCACCGGCTCGGGCCAGACGACGCGCGGTCTCGACGGCCTCGGTCATCGACGAGGCGTGTTCGACCGGACGACGTCCCGCGAACACCGCGGCCACTTCGTCGGCGGCATCGCCGATGGCGACGACCGCGCGAATACGCGCGCTCTCGTCGGCGATGGGCGACAAGTCGAGACCCTTGTTGCGGCCGCCCGCGATCAGCACCACGTTGCTGAAACCACGCAGAGCGGTGCGCACGGCGTGCGGGGTGGTGGCCTTCGAGTCGTCGTACCACGAGATGTCATCGTGCTGGCCCACGAACTCGATGCGATGGTGCGGAGCCTCGAAGTCGCCGAGCGCGGCTCCGATCGAGCGCGTGTCGGCGAGTCCGCTCTCGATCACGAGTGCCGAAGCGCACAACGCGTTGGTGACGTCGTGCGGCAGCGCGCGTCGCATCGACGCGACACTCCCGATCACACCGGAGGGCCCCGTCAACGCACCGTCGTCCACCTTGTAGTCGGCTTGCTCGAGTCCGAACGTGACTCGCTTGCACGCGGCGCGGGCCAGGTGCCGCATCACGATCGGGTCGTCGACCCAACCGATGGCGGTGTCGGACGGACGAACGTGAGCCCATAGACGGGCCTTGGCCGCCTCGTACGTCTTCATCGAGTCGTGCCAATCGAGGTGATCGGGTGCCAGATTCAGCCAGGCGGCGGCATCGGCACGGAACGTCGTCGTGAACGCCAACCGAAAGCTGGTGGCTTCGACCACGAAGCAGTCGACGTCCATGGCCAACGCCTCGACCATCGGAACCTCGGTGTTGCCGCAGGCAACGGTCGCGCGACCGGCGGCCTGAATCATCGCGGCGGCGAGCAACGTGGTGGTGGTCTTGCCGTCGGTTCCGGTCACCGCGACGATCGGACGCGGACCTCCGACCCGAGTCGACTCCCAGTCGTAGGCCAGATCGAGTTCGGTCGCGACACGACGACCGACCTTCTGCGCGGCCTGCACCACACGGTGGCTCTCGGGAACACCGGGGGCCGGTACGACCACGGTGGATGCGGCGATCATCGCGTCGAGTTCGACGTCGTCGGGAGTGGCTCGCAGATCGATCCCCAGGGCGGCCAGAGCCGTCGTCTTGGCGGGCGTCGGCTGATCGTCGACGGCGACCACATCGATGTCGCGATCGACGAGAGCGCGAACGGTGGCCAAGCCGGCCACCGCGACTCCGTACACCAAGGCGCGATCGCTCACCGCAAGAACCCCGTGTCGGTGATGCGCGTGAAGTCACCGATGAACATCGCCAACGCGGCCGCGACGCAGATGCCACCGATGATCCAGAAGCGGATGATGACGGTGGTCTCGGGCCAACCGATCAGTTCGAAGTGATGATGGATCGGAGTCATCCGGAAGAAACGACGCGTGCGGCCCGAGGCTTTGAAGATCGTCATCTGTATGGCGACCGACCCGGCTTCCATCACGTTGACACCACAGATCAGCGGCAGAAGGAAGTGGGTGTTGGTGCCGACCGCGAGCAGACCGAGAGCGGCACCGACGCCGAGAGCCCCGACGTCACCCATGAAGATCCGGGCTGGCGCGGCGTTCCACCACAGGAAGCCTCCACAGGCGCCGGCGAATCCAGCCGAGAGCACCGCGAGGTCGAGTGGGTTCACGGTTCCCCCCGCGAGCACTCCGTACACCTCGGGATTACGGAACGACCAGTAACCGATGATCGTGAACGCCAGGAACCCGAGAAGCGCCGAACCACCCGCAAGACCGTCGAGACCGTCGGTGACATTGACCGCGTTGGTGGTGGCCCACATCATGAGTGCGGTCCACACGACCCACAACCACCACGGGATCTCCCAACCCGGCCAGTCGAAACGCGTGAACGAGATCGTTTCCGAGATGTTGGTCGCCGCCACCAGCCACCACGTGATGCCGCACGCCATGGCGAAGGTGATGTAGCCCTTCTTCTTCCAGAAGATGCCCCGGTTGTGGCCCTTGTTGACCTTGATCACGTCATCGAGCAGGCCCATGCCGGCCATCACGATGATGCCGACCCACATGATCATCGCCTGGTTGGAGAAGGCCAGACCATCGCGAATGTGAGCGACGACCCAACCGATGAACGCGGCGCCGACGATCGCCAAGCCACCCATGGTCGGAGTTCCCGACTTCTTCTTGTGATGTTCGGGTCCGTGGTCTTCCTTGCCGAGGATCGGTTGACCCTTGCCACGTTCACGGAAGAAGGTGATGAGGAAGCGAGTCGCGAACAGCGACACGAACATGGCCGTGGCTCCGGCGATCATCACCGCGATCATGAACGGCCCTCCAAGAATTCGCGGGCCACGACCCGATCGTCGAAGGGCACCACCGTACTTCCGATGGTCTGGGTGATTTCGTGACCCTTGCCGGCGATCACGACGACGTCGTTCGTGGAGGCGAGCCGAAGTGCACGACCGATCGCTTCGGCTCGCTCGGGGAAGATTCCGTGCAAGCGATGACGAAGGTGATCGGGAATGCCCGCCGCGATCGAGTCGATGATCGCACGCGGATCCTCCGAGCGCGGATTGTCGGACGTGATGATCACGGAGTCGGCCAAGGAGACGGCGATCTCGCCCATCATCGGTCGCTTGGCCTTGTCGCGATCGCCCCCGCAACCGAAGACGACGACGACCTTCCCGCCATCGCCGCTCGCATCGCGCACGGAGCGCAGAACTTCGGCGAGACCGTCGGGCGTGTGGGCGTAATCGACGAGAACCGTGAAGTCCTGACCAGCCTCCACGCTCTCGAATCGACCGGGCACGGTCGGCGCGCTCGCCAACCCGGCCACCACCGAGTCGGAGTCGAGTCCGGCCGCGACGGCCGCGGTGGCAGCCGCGAGCGAATTCATCACGTTGAACGATCCACCGAGGGGGGCGGTCACCCGCCGGCCGCGCCACGTGTACGAGTGAGAGACCGGACTGATCGACACGTCGGTCACGTCGGTCCGCGAGTACGCGATCACGTCGACACTTCCGTCGACCGTGCGCGCCAACTGCGCACCGAAGGCATCGTCGACGTTGACGACCACCCGATCGCAGAACTCGGGGGTGAAGAGTCGGGCCTTGGCGGCTCCGTACGACTCCATGTCACCGTGGAAGTCGAGATGGTCGCGCCCGAGATTGGTGAACACGCCCACCGTGAACCGCGTTCCGTCGACCCGATGCAACGCGAGTGAATGCGACGACACTTCCATCGCCACGGCGCGTCCACCCTCGGCGAGGAACCCGGCCAGACGCGCCTGGAGCACGGGAGCCTCCGGGGTCGTGTACTGCCCCGACAGGGTTCCGAACACTTCGCTGGTCCAACCAGCGGTGCGCATGATCGAACCCAACAACTGAGTGGTGGTCGTCTTGCCGTTGGTTCCGGTCACACCGACCACGCGCAATCGCTGCGAGGGGTGACCGAAGAACTCGCACGACAACTGCGCGAGAGCGACACGCGAGTCAGCCACCTCGATCTGCGGTATCGACAGACCTGGGACAGGACGCTCGACCACGAGAGCGATCGCACCACGGGCCACGGCATCGGCCGCGAAGTCGTGCCCATCGGAACGCTGTCCGCGAACACAGCAGAAGATCGTCCCGGGAATCACATCGCGCGAGTCGTGAGTCACGCGGGCCACGACCGTCGTCTGGTCGAGCGAACGGCCGAGGACTCGGGCCAGATCCGAGAGCGAGTGCGGTGACACGGTCACGATCGACACGTCACTTCACGCAACCACGGTCGCCGTCACCCGGCTCGATCGAGAGTTCCTGGATGGCGACCTTGGCGAGAGCGGCGAACACCGGAGCGGCGGCTGTTCCACCGAAGCGGTCACGACTGCTCGGGTTCGGTTCGTCGATCGAGACGAGAATGGTGACGCGAGGGTTATTCGCGGGAAGGTAGCCCACGAACGTCGCGAAGTAAGCGCGGGTTCCGTCCTCGGTGACGTAGGTGCCGTTGTCCTGTGTCTTGTAGCCGGTGCCGGTCTTGCCGGCGACGGAAATCCCCGACACCTGCGCGCGTGTCGCGGTGCCGAGACACACGACATCGGTGAGGATTCCGGTCATGGTTCGGGCGGTCTGTTCGGCGATGACACGGCGTGTCTCACCCAACGGCGATTCCCAGTAGACACCCTTGTCGTCGATGGTGGCGCGCACGAGTCGCGGTGCGACGAACACGCCGTCGTTGGCCACCGCGTTCACGGCCGACACCAGCTGCAGAGAGGTCGACGCGAATCCGTAGCCGTACGTGACCGTGAACTTTTCCGAACCACGTAGTGCGTCGGCGTCGCGGAGAGAACCAGAGCTCTCACCGGGGTACCCGAGACCCGAACTCCGGCCGAAGCCGAAACCTTGCAGGTAGTCGTGGAGGCCTTCCACTCCGATTTCGGTGGCCGCCATCATGGTTCCGATGTTCGACGACCTGACGAGAATGTCGTGCAGTGTCATCGGCTCGAGATCGTGCGGATACGCGTCCTTGATCTTGTATTCGAACTTCGTCCCCTCGTCGAACACGAACACACCGGGGACCTGATACACCGACGACGGAGTGGCCACACCCTTGTCGAGCGTGGCCGCGACGCTGAAGATCTTGGCGACCGAACCGGGTTCGTGGGCTTCGACAGCGGCCAAGTTGCCCGACGAGATTTGCACCAGGTCGGCAGCGGTTCGTTCGGCACTGGCGATGGAGAGAATCTCGCCGGTCGCGGTGTCCATCACGATCGCGTGGCCACCCTTGGCGCCGAGTTCGGAGACTCGCTGCAGCAGCGCCTGCTCGACCTGATACTGCATCGAACGGTCGATCGTGAGTACGAGATCGGTTCCCGGGCGAGCCGACTCGACGACCTTCGAGCCGCCGGGCAGTGTGCGGCCCGCGTTGTTCACCTCGCGCACGACGGTGCCCTCGACACCTCGGAGCACCTTGTCGTACTGCAGTTCGAGTCCGGCTGCACCATCACCGAACGGATCGGTGCGACCGATCACGTTGCGCGCGAGCCCACCGGCCACTTGCACCCGCTTGGGTTCGGTCACGCCGTTCACGCCGGCGAGATTGAGCGCGAGAATCGCCTCGGCCACCGAATCGTCGACGAAGCGCTGCACGTACACGAACGACTGCGAACGATCGTTCAACTTCGTGGCCAGTTCGGCTTCGCGTTGCACGTCGAATCCGAGCATCTGACCGAGCAAGTGCGCGGTCGCCTGCGCATCCACGACGGCTTTCGGATTGGCGTAAATGGACGTGGCGGGCACGGTGATGGCCATCTCGTTGCCATCACGATCGAAAATCGTGCCGCGGGGCGCCGCCACCTTCAGATACGACTCGCGCTGTTGCACACCTTCGGCCCGAAGCGCCGAACCGTCCCACACCTGCACCCATACGAGTCGGCCGATGGCCGCCACGAAGAGCAGCATGCCCACGCCGAAGGCGAAACGGGCTCGTCCACGCGACGGTCCGAGACTCCAGCGGGCCGCCGAACCCGAGCGAGGGGACGCAGCGCGAGTCGTCTTGCTACGTGACGTGTTGCCACGTGACGTCTTACTGCGCGGTGCGTTACTACGTGACGCCGTTCCACGTGTCGAACCATTGCGGCGCGTCGTCACGGCTGACCTCCGACCGTGGCCTTGAATTCGCCGTAGGTCTCGAACGGATCCTCGGTCGCATCGAGCAGTTCGGCATCGACACCGCCCGTGGACACGAGAACTGCGGCCACCGTGTACGGGTCGACCGATGTGAAGTCGGTTCCGATGCCCGGCTGCATTCCGATGGCACGCGCATTGGCCACCAGACGCGCCGGCTCACGCAGTGACGAACGCTCGAGCCGCAACGTGTTGTAACGGTCGCGCTCGGCCGAGATCTGGCTCTCGATCTTGTCGATCTGCATCTGGTTCTCGGCGATGCGGGTCTGGGCGATGACGATCATCATCATGATGCCGACGACCAGAATCACCACACCCGATGTCACGTACACCAGCCGCCGACTGCGACGAGTGAGATTGCGGTTGGAAACCGCCAGAGCCAGTTTCGAACGGACCGGCTTCGAACGCTGACGCGTGGCCGGGCGGGCCTTGCGATCGGCCGAGGTCCGAGTCGTCACTGGCTTCTTGACCGGCTTCTTGACCGGCTTCGCAGCCGGTTTCGCAGCCGGCTTCCTTGCGGTTGTCGTCGAACGGGCGGCGGCGGTGCGGGCCATCAGCGAATCTCCACCACACGCAGACGAGCCGAGGCACTGCGCGGATTGCGCTCGAGTTCTGCGGCCGAGGGCTTCGACGCCACGCGGACCACGTCGACCCGTGCCACCGCTCCACACACGCACGGGAGAGTGGACGGACACTGGCAGCCACCGGTGCGGTGGAAGGCGAAACGTTCCTTGACGATGCGATCCTCACCCGAGTGGTACGAGAGCACCGCGACGCGGCCGCCCTTACCCGTCTTCTCGATCGCCGCATCGAGAGCGACCGGCAACACGTCGAGTTCCTCGTTCACCGCGATCCGCAAGGCTTGGAACGTGCGCTTGGCCGGATGACCACCACGACGACGGGCCGGCGCCGGGATCGCCGACGCCACGATCGACGCGAGTTCGGCGGTCGTCGTGATCGGGCGGTTGGCGCAGATGGCCCGAGCGATCCGGCGAGCGAAACGCTCGTCACTGAAACGATGGATCAGGTCGGCCAGTTCGTCTTCGGGCGACTCGTTGACGATGTCAGCGGCCGAACCTCCGCGCGAAGCATCCATGCGCATGTCGAGCGGAGCGTCGTGGCGATACGAGAAACCGCGCTCGGGAGCATCGAACTGATGTGAAGAAACACCGAGATCGAACAGCGCACCCGACAGCTGTTCGATCCCGGTGTCCCCCATGGCATCGACAAGCCGATCGAATCGGCAGTGGCGAACGTGAGCGCGCGAACCGAAGCGCGCGAGACGTGTGCTGGCGGCGGCCAACGCGTCGACATCTTGATCGATTCCGAGAATCGACAGGTCGCTACGCGAGTCGAGAAGCGCCTCGCTGTGACCGGCACCACCGAGCGTCGCGTCGAGAACGACTCCGCTCGGAACCGTTGCGAACACCCCGACGATTTCGTCGCGCATCACCGGAACGTGAGTGAAGCCGTTCACAGTTCGTCACCGGCGATCTTCTCGGTGCCCATCGCGAGCATGCGCTCGTAACGCTGCGTTTCCCAGATCTCCACTCGATCGAATGCACCCGCGACGACGACCTTGCTGTTGGGTGTGAGACCGGCGTACGCGCGCAATGATTCGTCGAGAGTGATGCGTCCCTGCGCGTCGAATGTGACGTCCACCATGCTCGACGCGAGTGCGCGACGTTCTTGCTCGCTCTTCTCACCGCGCTTCACCGCGGCGGTGATGTCGGTGGCGATGTTCTCTGACTCCTCGGCGGTGACCACCGCGATGCACTTGTCCTGGCCGAGCAGCAGATAGCAACGCGGCTCGAGACGGTGGCGGAAGGTCGCCGGAAGCGCGAGCCGACCCTTGGGGTCGAGCTGCCGCTCATGACGTCCGACGAATACCTGCACGACCTGCCCCTCGCTGCCTGCCTGTTCGAGTCGTCTCATCCTGGTCCCCTCTAGTCCCCTCTGTCAACCACTTACCCCCTCTTATCGCCACTTTTTCCCCCACGGTCCCCACCGGGCTCGAGTTCGTCGAATCCCGGATGTTCAAGTTCTGGGGTCGACCCGCCGATGACTGGGCGTGGTTCGTCGTCTGTCCCAGGTCGTGACGCCGTCGGTGATCGCCGTCGGACTGTCGATCGGGCTCGTCGTCGTCCCGGTATCGCTCGCTCCCGTATCGGCCCAGACCCAGGTGTCGTCCACGGCCCTGCCTCGCCAGGGAGACCGTGGGAGCGCCGTGGTGAACCTGCAAAAAGCCCTGATCAGGGCGGGTATCACCGTTCCGGGCGGGGCCGATGGGGTCTTTGGTCGCGGCACCGCCGGGGCACTGGCCCAGTTCCAGCGGTCGGCCGGGCTGAACCCCACCGGAGTCCTCGACCCGACCGCGGCCCATCTCCTGGGTCTGGCCCCCGCGCCAGCCCTCCCGGCTCGTGGTCAGCGGGGTAATGCCGTGCGAACCCTTCAGAACGCCCTGGTCACGGCGGGAATCCCGGTACGCGGCGGCGTCGACGGCATTTTCGGAGCGGGCACTGCGGCCGCGGTGTCGGCCTTTCAAGCGGCCCGGGGCCTGACACCGGCGACTGGCCTCGTCGACGTGCGCACCGCCATCGCTCTCGGTATCGCACCTGGCGTCGCCCCGGTCACGAATCCCCCACCGGCCACCACGACGCCGCCAACATCCACGACACCGCCAGCCCCCGCAACGACACCGCCAACATCCACGACGGCTCCCGCACCGTCATCGGCGCTACCCGCCGTCGGCCAACGCGGTGAACCCGTGGCGGTTCTGCAGCGCGCACTCATCGCGGCCGGACTCAACGTTCGCGGTGGCGCCGACGGCATCTTCGGTGCCGCGACCACGACCGCACTGCGCAGCTACCAAGAAATGATGACGGTTCCGGCCACCGGAACTCTCGACGAGAACACGGCCCGTCTCCTCGGAATTCTTCCCGCACCGGCTCTTCCTGCCGTTGGTGAATCGAGCGACGGCGTTCGTCGTCTGCAGCAGCGGCTCATCGACGTCGGCATTCACGTCGCCGGAGGCGCCGACGGCGTGTTCGGCACGGCCACGTCACGCGCCATCGCCGAATTCCAGAGGTCACGCGGACTCGCATCGAGTGGCGTCGTCGATCTGCACACGTTCGTTCTGGTGACGACCGCGACCAACAGCACCACACCGTCGCCCGAGGAGGCACCGAAGCCAGCTGCCATCACACCGTCGGTGTTCCCGGTTCAAGGTCCGTGTTGGTTCGCCGATACGTGGAAGGCTCCCCGTCCGGGCGGACGACGTCACCTCGGCGTCGACATCATCGCGCCGACCGGCAAAGCGGTGTACGCCGTCACCGACGGAACCATCACACGGCAGTTCCTCGATCGTCCCGGCTCACTCGGCGGCAACGCGCTTCGCCTGACGGCGGCCGATGGCACCTACTTCCACTACGCGCACTTCTCGTCGTTCGCCGACGGCATCGCGGTGGGGTCGGTGGTGAAGGCCGGACAAGTGATCGGGTACGTCGGGAGCACGGGCAGCAGCTCCACTCCGCATCTGCACTTCGAATACCACCCGCACGGCACCGGTGCGGTGAATCCTTACGCGGTCGTCAAAGCCATCGATGCGTGCCGGGTCACCGAGCTGCGAGTCGCTCCGTGATGTGCCACTGAACGGCGTCGACCACGTCGGACACATCGAGATCGAGGTCGGTTCCGAGACCAGACAGTTGCTCGGCCGTCACACTCGAATCGGCGACGACCGCTGCCATGGTGTGGGCCTCCCACCGCAACGACAATGCGCACTGGAAGCGCACCCATTCGCGCGTGCGCCGCTGGCTGATGCCCACTGCCTTCGATCGACCGATGAACACTTCGCCCGGAGCACGGCCGGCGAAACAGACGAGCGACGACAATTCGTTGCGCTCCATCGGACCCTCGTGCACGGACACTTCACCCGAGGTCTCCCCCACACCGAGGTCGAGCAAGGCGTCGCGCCACGCGTGCCCCAACCACGCGGAGGCGAGAGAAATGTCGTTCACCCACAACCGATGAGACGAAGGCAGCAGAACGTCGAGCCACACCTCGCGGTCGTGACCCACGAGCACGAGCCCTCCCCCGCTGCGCCGCGTGACGATGTCGAGTTCGAGCCGCTCGCACTCGGCCCGGTCGACGAGGTCGGCCGACTGCGCCGACCCGAGCACGATCGCACCGCGCGACGACGTGAACCACCACAGATGAGGTTGGACGTCGCGAGGAAGTTCGCGGGCGTGATGATCGGCCGGTGAACCGCCGATCACGTGATCGACGATGATCATGCGACGTTGAGGTACGGCTTCCAGGCTTCGGGCACGCGCCCCACCGACACGGCCACCCAGGCCAGTTCGCGCGGTGCGTGCGGTGGCCGAGCCAACTTCATCCCGGCCTCGTCGGGCGTGCGATCACGTTTGTCGAGGTTGCAGCGCCGACACGCAGCCGCGACGTTCTCCCAATTGTGCAGGCCACCGCGCGAACGCGGCATCACGTGGTCGATCGAATCGGCGAGACCGCCGCAGTATTGACAACGATGTTCGTCGCGCGCGAAAACCGCACGTCGTGAGAGCGACGTACGACGGTGGTACGGAACCTTCACGACGTAGCGCAACCGAATGACGAGCGGAGTGGGCACGGCCATCGACGCCGACCGAAGAACGGTTCCGTCGTCTTCGACGACATCGGCTTTGTCGAGCAGCACCAAACAAGCGGCCCGACGGGTGGGAACGACACTGAGCGGCTCGTACGTCGCATTGAGGACGAGCGCGCTCCTCATGTCACTCCGGCCGTCGCCTGACGGCGACCCTCAGCCCCACTCGCGAACCCATCGCAGATATTTCAGCACATCTTCCGGGGCGAAGTGAGCCGTTTCACTGCCGTAGTAAGTCTCGAGACGGAACCGCAGGTACGCCCGCGAGGGCACCGGCAGATAGGGCCGCGAGCGCCACCACCGAACGGGTATCAAACGACGGGCCACCCGCACTGCGGTGGGCCACAACGACGGACTGGACAGGATCGCCGCGATGATGCGCAGGCGATCACGCACGTCAGCGCGGTTCCTTGGGCAGGCCGAGCACCATCTCGCCGATGATGTTCGACTGGATCTGCGACGAACCCGCGTAAATGGTGCCGGCGCGAGCGTTCAGGAACGTGCCTCCCCAACTGGCCGATGTGTTCGGCGCCGAACGATCGTCGGGCTGGAACGCGTTACCGGGCATCCGGCCCTCGAGCAGCATCCCGGACGCACCCAAGATGTCGACGCCGAGTTCGGTGACGGTCTGGTGGTACTCGCTCCAGTAACGCTTGAAGATTCCGCCTTCCGGGCCGGGGTGATGACCGTTCAGGAACTGCGTGAGAGTGCGCAATCCGAGGTACCGCATGATCTGCACCTTGGAGTAGGCGTGCGCGATGCGCTGGCGAATACGCGGATCGTCGGCGACTCCGTGTTCGCGAGCCAGCATCAACAAGCGGTCGACCTCGGCCTGGAAGCGGACCGGTGTGGTGGCCGCACCTTCGCCGCGTTCGTAGCCGAGCAGAGTCATGGCCACGGCCCAACCATTGTTGAGCCCACCCACCACACTGTCCTTCGGGCACACCGCATCGGTGTAGAAGACCTCGTTGAACTCGCTCTCGCCGCTGATCATCTTGATCGGACGCACATCGATACCCGGCTGGCGCATGTCGACCAACAGAAACGAGATGCCCTTGTGCTTGGGGGCGTCAGGATCGGTGCGCGCCAGGGTGAAGATGTGATCGGCGAGATGGCCGGCCGACGTCCAGATCTTCTGGCCGTTGAGAATCCATTGATCGCCGTCGAGCGTGGCCTTCAGACCCAGACCGCCCAAGTCGCTACCGGCGTTCGGCTCGCTGTAGCCCTGACACCACACGTCGTCACCCGACAAGATGCGCGGCAGGTAGTGCTTCTTCTGCTCTTCGGTTCCCCACTGCAGGATCGTGTTGCCGAGCATCACGATGCCGAACACGTCATTGGGTCCACCGGTCGGAACGCCGGCCTTGGCGAACTCCTCGGCCAAGATCACTTGCTCGAGCGCCGAAAGCCCGCCGCCGCCGTACGCGACCGGCCACCCCGGGGCGAGAAATCCCTCGGCGTACAACTGCTTGCGCCACTGGGCGGTGAAGTCGCGCATCTCGTCGTGAGTCATACGACCCAGACCGGGGAAGTCGGCGGGTAAGGCCGATCGGAGGAACGACACCACTCGGGCGCGGAACGTGTCGGCTTCGGGAGAGTACGTGGGATTCACGACGACGAACCTAGTGCAAGTGCTGCCGCACCGATCAGACCCGCGCGCTCACCGAGTCGCGACATCTCGATCGGCATGCCCGCGGCGAAGCCCAGGCGAGCCCGTTCGGCGTATTCGCGTCGTGCGGCATCGATGAACGGATCACCCCAGCCGAGTGCCACGCCTCCGCCGATGACCGCCATGTCGACGCTCGTCAGCGCCACCACCGACGCCAAAGCCCGACCGAGCAATCGACCGTTGCGTTCGATGAGCGCACCGGCCGCCGAACGCGGACTGCTCCCTGTTTCGTCGGCCACGTTGCGACCGGCGAGATACGCCTCGAGACAGCCGAATGCACCGCACCGACATTCCTTGCCCCCTGGTTCGACCACGACGTGACCGATGTGGCCCGCGTTGCGAGAGTCGCCGTGAGCGAGTCGTCCGTTCACCACCAACCCGGCACCGACTCCGGTTCCGATGATCACACCGAGGAAGTTGCGGTGCCCGCTGGCGGCTCCACGCCAACCCTCGGCGAGTGCGAACGTCTTGGCATCGTTGTCGACGAGCACGGGCAGTCCGGTGAGTTCGGCCATCGCCTCGCGAAGCGGAAATCTTCGCCAGGTGGGGATGTGGAGGGGCGAGACACCACGCTCGTCCATGGGTCCACCGCATCCAACACCGACCGCGGTGAGTCGAACGTCGGGAGCCGCCGCGAGCACTCGCGAGATGACTCGCGCGATCGACGGCCACGGATCGCGCGCGGGTGTCGCGATGCGATCGCGCACGACCACCGACGCATCGGGAAGAACGATTCCGACCGCCGTCTTGGTGCCCCCGATGTCGACGGCCAGTACGCCATCGAGAGTCATGCCCGCCCTCTGTTCAGTCGAATGTTCAGTCGAACTTGCGGGTGACGTCGGCGCGAACCTTGCGGATCGCTCCCGCGACGTCCTGGATACCGGCCTTGCCGATCGCCCGCGCGTTGCGCTCGATGATCGCGAGCAGAGCGAGCATCACCACGAACACGGCGAAGGCCGCGATGAAGTGAACACGCAGTGCGAACACGAGCACTGCGACCGACACCACCAGGCCGACGATCGCCCAGCGGACCAACTTGGCCGAATGGCGGTACAAGCCCGCGGGCGACACGGCCTGCGCGAACTTCTCGTCGTTCTGGAGCTCCTGCTCGATCTGGCGCAGGATTCGCTGTTCGTCGTCGGACAAAGACATCGCTCACATTGTCTCAGACGGCGAGCGGTTCGGCAACGCAGACCGTCTCGCTCAGCCCCTGTCGTTCAGCCCCACGGCCGGCGCACCCGACGACGGCCGAGGCTGCGAGCCGGGCTGATGGCATCGTGCCCGAACCGATCGCGGATCTCGTCGACAGCGCGACTGGCCGGACCCCAGGAATCATCCTCGAGAAGGGACAATTGCTCGACGGGCGCACAGAGATTGGACGCCGACACCCCGACCAGGCGAACGCCCGAACTCGGATCGATCGATCGCATGGCCGCATCGAGTGCGGCGACGATCACCGGACCGGCCGACACCGGAGTGTCGACCGTCACCGACCGCGTGATGGTTTCGAACGTGGTGAACCGAATCTTCAGCGTGACCGTACGGGCCGCCAACTCGTGCGAACGCAGACGCGAACCGACCAGATCGGCCAGACGAACCATCTCGGCGAGGATCTCGTCGTGCGTCACGAGATCGGTCGAGAACGTCTCTTCCTGACCGATCGACTTCGCATCGCGATGCGGCTCGACGGGACGTGTGTCACGAGCCGATGCCAACTCGGCGAGGTGTCGACCGTGAGCAGTTCCCACGGCCCGTTCGAGGACGTCGATCGGGAGCGTAGCGAGGTCGGCCACGGTGCGGACTCCGAGACGTTCGAGCTTGGTCAAGGTGGCCGGACCCACTCCCCACAACGCCGACACCGGAAGCGGATGAACGAATGCGACTTCGCGTCCGGGTTCGACGACGAGAACTCCGGGCCCGGGTAACACACCGTTGGGCGTGGGGCGGGGTTTGGCGGCCTTCGACGCCAGCTTGGCCACGAACTTGTTGGTCGCCACGCCCACCGACGACGGGAGATCGAGTTCGTCGGCGATGCGTTGCCGAATCAATGCACCGATGGTGGCGCCGTCTCCGAAGAGTCGACGCGATCCGGTCACGTCGAGAAACGCTTCATCGAGTGCGATGGGTTCGACGAGCGGAGTGATGTCGTGGAAGATCGCGTGGACCTGTGCACTCACGTCCGAATAGTGGGCGTGATCACCGGGCAGAAAGACGGCCTGCGGACAACGTTGGCGCGCCGTGGCTCCGGGCATGGCCGAGAACACACCGAAGCGACGAGCTTCGTAGTTGGCCGCCGCCACCACCCCTCGGCGACCCGAACCTCCGACCACCACGGGTTGGCCGGCCAACTCGGGATGCCGACGCATCTCCACCGACACGTAGAACGCGTCCATGTCGACGTGCAGGATCGTGCGTGTCATAAACGGCGGCGATGTCCTCGGCGCCAATCGCTCCACGCGAGTTTCAGGACGAGACGGAACGCTTCGCCGATGATTCGGTAGGTGAGTTTCGACTCGCCGGCGGTGCGGTCGGGAAAGACGATGGGAATCTCCACCACACGCGCACCGCAACGCACCAAGCGATGCGTCATCTCCACCTGGAATCCATAACCCTCGGCGACGACCGAGCCGTAGTCCATGCGAGTGAGAGCCGACGCCGAGTACGCGCGGAACCCCGACGTCGCGTCGTTGACCGCGAGTCCCAACATGCCAGCGGCGTAGCGATTGCCCCAACGCGACAAGAATTGGCGGAGCCGTGGCCAGTCGACGCACGCGCCGCCCGGCACGTAACGACTCCCGATCGCGGCGTCTGCTCCACGCTCGACCACCGACACCAACTCGGGTAGGTAACGCGGGTCGTGCGACAGGTCGGCATCCATCTGCACGCAGATCGACGCCCCACGTTCGAGCGCGACCGCGAAGCCGGCCCGATACGCCGCACCGAGGCCGTTCTTGCCGGGACGACGCAGAACCGAAGCCCGCGGATCGCCCAGGCGCTCGACGGCATCGGCCGTCCCGTCCGGACTCGCGTCGTCGACCACCACGACCTGTGCCGTCGGGAGGACCGCGAGAACTCCGGTCACCAAACGCGTGACGTTGTCCACTTCGTTGAAAGTCGGAACGACGACGAAGGTGGTGGCCACGGACCGAGCCTACGATGCGTCCGTGACCGACGAACGCCCTCTCTCGGCTCTCCCCTCTCCGATCGCTCGTGCGGTGGCCTTCGTCTCGATCCTGATCGGCGGACTGGCTGGCGGAGTGATCGGCTACGCACTCGTCGACATCCAGTACTCCGGTGACGCGACCTGGCCTCGTGGTCTCGGAATCGTGATCGGTTCGGTCGTCACAGCTGGCGGCACCGCCATCGTGGCCGTGTTGGTTCTGCGTGCTCTCGGCGAGTGGCGCGACATCAACGACCGCCGATGATCGAGATCGAACTCATGAACACCGCCGCGGCCATGGCCCGGCGAGCCGGTGATCTCGCGTTCGTTGGTCGAGCGACTCTCGATCGCGCGAACGACGTCGACACCAAGTCGACCGCGACCGACATGGTGACGCGTTGGGACTCGGCCAGTGAGCGACTCATCGTCGCCGACATCGAACGCCGTCGACCCGACGATGGGATCATCGGCGAGGAAGGTGCCGCCAAGGCGTCGCGATCGGGTGTCTCGTGGTTGGTCGACCCGATCGACGGCACCACCAACTTCCTCTACGGGTTGGCCGGCTGGGCGGTGTCGATCGCCGCGGTCGACGACACCGGCACGCCCAACGGCACTCTCGCCGGAGCGGTCTACCTTCCGGCCACCCGTGAGTTGTTCGTCGCGGCGCGAGGACACGGCGCCTGGCTGGCCGGGCGTCGCCTCACCTGTTCGTCGAGCGACGACACGGCGACGGCACTCGTCGGCACCGGTTTCTCGTACTCGTCCGAGCGTCGTGCGCAACAGGGGCAACGCGTCGCGCGACTTCTCCCCCATGTTCGCGACATTCGACGCACCGGCGCGGCCGCACCCGACCTCTGCTACGTGGCCGATGGTCGACTCGATGCCTACTTCGAGGAGGGCCTCCAGGCGTGGGATCTCGCTGCCGGACTCCTCATCGCCACCGAGGCCGGCGCCCACGCGTCCGACTTCACCGGAGGCTCACCGGTACCGAGCAATGTTCTCGTGTCGGGCAATGTTCTCGTGTCGGCGCCTCGGCTTCACGACCGATTGCTCGAACTCATCGGACCGGTGTGACGTTTCGTCGTGATGCCGCGACCTAACATGACGCCGTGACCACCCGGATCCTGGCAGTCGAAGACGACGAGCGGATCCGAACGGCGGTCCGTCTCGCCCTCGAGGACGAGGGTTGGGTGGTCGACGAAGCGGCGAGTGGCGAAGAGGGCGTGATCCAATTCGCTCGACAGCCTGCCGACGTCGTTCTGATCGACATCATGTTGCCCGGTATCGACGGATTCGAGTTGTGTCGGAGCATTCGTCGAACGAGCGACGTCCCGATCGTGATGGTCACGGCGCGCGCCGACACCCATGACGTCGTGGCCGGGCTCGAGGCCGGCGCCGACGACTACCTCACCAAACCCTTCGCGCCCAAAGAACTCTCGGCACGCATTCGTGCTCTTCTGCGTCGTGCCCGTCCCGCCAACCCTGCTCACCCCCGACTCGTGTTCGGCGATCTCGAGATCATTCCCGACGAAGGCAAGGTGCTGCGCGCGGGCGAAGAACTCCATCTCACCAAGACCGAGTTCCGCTTGTTGTGTGAACTGGCGCAGAATCCGGGCCGGGTGTTCAGTCGCGAACAACTTCTCGATCACGTGTGGGGTTACGGATATTTCGGTGACGGCCGTCTGGTCGACGTGCACATCCGTCGTCTTCGGACCAAGGTGGAAGCCGACGCCGCCAATCCGCGTCACGTCGTGACGGTGCGAGGTCTCGGCTACCGACTGCAGCCGTAGTGTGAACCCGTGCGGTCCTGGCGTCGTGTCTTCTTCGGACTGCGCAGCCGCATCCTTCTGACCTTCGGTCTCGGCAGCCTGGGCCTGTCGGTGTTCCTGGCCCTCGCCACCTACAGCTTCACGCGCAGCAATCTCGTCGACGTGCGCGAGTCCAACGCCATCGAACAGGCCTACGACTCCGCTCGGCGCGTCGGGGTCGACCTGCGTTCGACCCCGGCCAACGTGCAATCGGTGATCGATCGACTCGGTTCGAGCCGACCCCTCCTCTTCTACCGAGGCACCTGGACCGCCGGTGACGCTCGCTTCTCGTCGGGCCAAGTGCCCGATGCGCTGCTCACCGCGGTGATCGACGAGAGCCGACCCACCATGATGCGGTTCTCGGTCGACGACGAACTGGTATTGGCGGTCGGCGTCCCACTCGAAGAGGTCGGCGGCGTCTACTTCGAGTTCGCGTCGTTCGACGACGTGCAGAGCACGTTGCGCAGCGTCGGCTTCGCCCTCATCTTCGCGACCGGCATCACCACTCTGGTTGGCATCGTTCTTGGTGCGATCTCGGCGTCTCGCGCGGTTCGACCACTCACGGCGGCGAGTCAGGCTGCTCAGGCCCTCGCCGGCGGTCGGCTCGACACTCGACTCGAAGCAACCGACGATCCCGATCTCGAAGCGCTCACTCGTTCGTTCAACGACATGGCCACGGCTCTTCAAGAGCGCGTCGAACGCGACGCCCGCTTCACATCGGACGTGAGCCACGAATTGCGGTCGCCACTCATGACTCTGTCGGCCAGTGTCGAAGTGATGAAGGCGCGTCGAGAAGAGATGCCCGAACGCGCTCAAGCCGCACTCGACCTCCTGGTGGCCGACGTGGCTCGCTTCCAAGGACTCGTGGAAGACCTGCTGGAGATCTCACGTTTCGATGCCGGTGCCATTCGCTTGAACGAAGAAGAACTGCTCGTGGGCGAGTTCGTTCGCCAGGCCGTGGCGGCCAGCAGCCTCGCGCGAACACCGGTCGCGGTGTCGCCGGCCGCCGACCCGATGATCATCAAGGGCGACCGCCGCCGGTTGGCCCGCGTGATCGCCAACCTCGTCGACAACGGCCGGATCCACGGCGGCGCCGAGGTCGAAGTCGCGGTCTTCGTCCCCGACGACGACGCCTCGACCGGCCTCGTGTGGATCACGGTCGAAGACCATGGTCCGGGCGTGCCCACCGAGGAGCGCACGTTGATCTTCGAACGTTTCGCGCGCGGTGGGGTCGCTGGTCGACGTGGCGGTTCGGAAGGAGCCGGCCTCGGGTTGGCTCTGGTGGACGAGCACGTCAAGTTGCACCGCGGACGGGTGTGGGTCGAGAACCGTCACGACGGCTCCGAAGGTTCGTGTTTCGTGATCGAACTGCCGGCCGAGGTTCTGCGATGAGATCGGCCCCGCTCACGCTCGCCATCGGCTCGCTCGTGTTGATCGGTTGCGGCCTCGACCCCGACTCCGCTCCGCGTCCGATTCCCGATGTCGAGCAGCGCGCGCTCGTCGACATCGAGTTCGCCGACGTGGGTACAACCGGTTCGGGCCGGATCTACCTCGAGCGGACCGACGAGACCGGTCGCTCGTTCCTGACCTCGGTTCGCCGCGAATTGTCACTCGATCCGCAAACCGTCATGACGGCTCTTCTCACCGGCCCCACCGAGGCCGAGCAGCAGGAGGGTCTGCGCACCGCGGTACCAAGGGATACGACGTTGCTGAGCGCCCGCTACGTGGCGACCGATCTCGTGAAGGTCGACGTGTCGTCGGAGATCTTCCAAGCCACCGGCGACGACCTCGTCGCGGCAGTCGCGCAGATCGTTCTCACCTTGGCCGAGATCGACGGCGTCGAACGGGTGTCGCTCGCCGTCGACGGTGCATCGGTGGACTGGCCGCGTGGTGACGGCAGCCTCACGTCCGAGCCGTTGACGATCTACGACTATCCCGGCCGAGCCGTGTCGAGTCAGCCCGACTACCCGGCAATCGTGGTGGCGGGCGCTCAGCCGTAGAACACTTGCGCGACGTCGCGCAGCAATTCGAGATCGACCGTCTTGATGCGCCCGACCGTTTCCTCGAGCGGAATGCGCTCGATCTCGGTTCCGTTCAGTGCGACCATCTGACCCCACGCACCGTCGTGCACGGCGTCGATCGCGGCCAACCCGAAACGTGTCGACAACACGCGGTCGTACGCAGTGGGCGTACCACCACGCTGCACGTGTCCGATCTGGACGATGCGGGCCTCGATACCAGTCCGCCGTTCGATCTCGGCGGCGATGTCGACGCCGATTCCACCCAGTCGCGGGCGACCGATGGCATCGAGCGCATAGTCGCGACGGGCCATGGTTCCTTCGACCGGCACCGACCCTTCGGCCACCACGGCGATCGATGCGTACCGACCACGTTGATGTCGACGCTCGATCACCTCGCACACGTCGGCGATGTCGAAAGGGATCTCGGGTACGAGGATGACGGTGGCTCCACCGGCGATGCCGGCGTAGGCGGCGATCCAGCCGGCGTCACGTCCCATCACTTCGACGACGATCACGCGGTTGTGGCTCTCGGCCGTGGTGTGGAGCCGGTCGATCGCATCGGTGGCGATCTGAACCGAGGTGTGGAAGCCGAACGTGACGTCGGTACCGACGATGTCGTTGTCGATCGTCTTGGGTACACCCACGATCGGAAGGCCGGTCTGCTCGTGGATCATCGACGCGACGGTCAGCGAGCCGTTCCCGCCGATCACGACCAATCCGTCGAGTCGCTGTTCGTCGAAGCAGCGTCGCACTCGATCGATTCCGTCATCGTGATCGAAGGGGCTGCCGCGCTTGGTTCCGATGATGGTGCCGCCCTTGGGCAACATTCCGCGCATCGACGAGATGTCGAGACGAATGAACGTCTGCGCAAGCACCCCGTCCCACGAGTCGATGAACCCCAGGATCTCGTCTCCGTGGACCGACTCGCCTTTGCGCACGATCGCCCGAATGACCGCGTTGAGGCCCGGACAGTCTCCCCCGCCGGTGAGAACTCCGATGCGCATGAGGTCAGCCTACGGGTGGAACAATGTCGACATGGCGTGGGATTCCTCTCGACCGGTTCCGTGGCAACGCTTGTCCCGCGAATGGCTCGTGTACGCGGTCGTCATGATCGTGGCGTTCCTGATCTTCCTTCGCGACACCGTGAACGGGGCATCGGTACTCGGACTGGCCGCGTCGTATCCGCTGTACCTCGGTTTCGGTGCGGTCCTCGCCAAGTTCGGCTACCAGCGCAAGACGTTCCGTGACCTGCGCAACGAGACACGCGTCCGTCAGTCGACGAGCACGACGTCCACGACAACCGGCACGACGTCGGGCACGCGCTCACGTCCGGCCCCGACTCGACGCACGAGTACGGGCCCGTCGCAACATCGCAAGAAGGGCAAGAAGCGGTGACCGACTTCGTGCTGGCGATCGACGCCGGCACCACTGGCGTGCGCTCACGAGCCGTCTTCTCCGATGGCCGTCCGAGCATCGCCGCGTACCGCGAGTTCACCCAACACTTCCCCGAACCCGGTTGGGTCGAACACGATGCGCTCGAGATCTGGGCCGCGGTCGTGGCCACGTTTCGCGAGGTCGTCGAACGGGCCGGCCTACCGGCCGCGGTCGGCATCACGAATCAACGCGAGACGGTCGTGGCCTGGAGCGCGCGAACATCGCTCCCCCTCGCTCGGGCGATCGTGTGGCAGGACCGGCGAACGGCTCGACGTTGCGACCAACTCGCACCGCACCTCGACCTCGTTCGTCGCCGTACCGGCCTCGTCCTCGATCCGTACTTCTCGGGCACCAAAATGGCCTGGCTCGTCGAGCACGGAGTGCCCGCCGACGACGATCTTCGTCTCGGCACCATCGATGCCTGGATCGTCTACCGTCTCACCGCCGGCGCCGTTCACGCAACCGATTCGTCCAACGCGAGTCGCACGATGCTCTTCGACATCGCCGAGTTGTCGTGGAGCGACGAACTCTGCGAACTGATCGGAGTCCCACGTCGGGCCCTCCCCGCTGTGGTGCCATCGAGCGGACGCATCGGCACCACGGCCTGCGCCGAACTCCCCACCGGAATACCGATCTCGGGAATGGCCGGCGATCAACAAAGTGCACTGTTCGGCCAAGCCTGCTTCACCCCCGGAATGGCCAAGAACACCTACGGCACCGGCAGTTTCGTCCTCATGAACATCGGTACGACCTGTCCGGCGCCGTGCGAGGGACTGCTCACGACCGTGGCCTGGACTCTTCCCGACAGCGATGGACGTCTCACCACCACCTACGCGTTCGAAGGCGCGATCTTCGTGACGGGTGCGGCCATCCAATGGTTACGCGACGGCCTCGGCATCATCTCGCGCGCCGACGAGATCGGCCCGTTGGCGGCCAGCGTGCCCGACAGCGGCGGGCTGTTCGTCGTTCCAGCCTTCACCGGACTCGGAAGTCCGTGGTGGGATCCGTACGCACGCGGGACCATCGTCGGCATCACTCGTGGTTCGACCCGCGCGCACCTCGCACGGGCCGTGGTGGACGCGATGGCGTTGCAGACGCGCGATGCGATCGCCGCCATGCAATCGGCGAGCGGTGTCACCATCTCCGAGCTACGCGTCGATGGTGGCGCCTCGGTCATGGATCTCCTTCTTCGGATCCAGGCCGACCAACTCGGAATCGCGGTACGTCGCCCGGTCGATCAAGAGACCACCGCTTTGGGGGCCGCCTTCCTGGCTGGTTTGGCCGAAGGGGTGTGGCCCGACCTGGCGGCCATCACCGAGCGCTGGCAGACCGACGTCGTCGTCTCACCCTCGTCCGATCGAACCGCCGCCGACGAGTTGCACACCACGTGGTTGCGCGCCGTCGAGCGTTCGCGCCACTGGGCCACAACGGACTAATTCGGGTCAGCGTCGTCGCATCGACGCACCGGCCACTCGACCGATCGCCGACACCTGCTCGCGTTCGCGAGCGCGAAACGCGCGGCCACGTCGTTCGGCGGCGAACGACAAGTCGGTGCCGGCCAGGTGCGCCCAGATCACGTCGGACGGTGTGTGTTCGGACCCGGCGTCGTCGAGGTGGATGGTTCCGGCCAGAAATGCGACGAGCCAACTCGGATCGGGCACTTCACCCGACGCGACGAGGACGGCCGAGCGACCACGATCGACGACCGCGACCCAATCGGCTTCGAGGAGTCGTCGCAATCCCGACACCAGAACGTCGACGTCGCCCGACGACTCGATGAAGTCGGCCAATACGAACAGGCCCATGACGCCGTGGTCGAGACGTTCGTCGTCGAGACGGTGGACATCTTCGACCGCCACACCCTCCACCCGCGCGAGTGCGAGCACCACGTCGTCGACCGATGTGGTGTCGTCGGGGACGTCGATGGTGACCTCGTCGATGGCCATCCCGGCACCGCGTTCGAGAATGTCGATTCCGGTGACGTCGGCCCCCACCGAACCGATGGCCGCCGCGACCCGCCCCAGGGTTCCCGGGCGATCGGGCAACCACACGCGGATCACGTGGGCCGACACGTCAGCCGAGTTTCGTGAGCCCGCGTTTGAGGTTTCGGAGACCTTGTGCGATGCGCTGTTCGTTCTCGATGAGTGCGAAGCGCACGAATCCTTCGCCACCGGGCCCGAAGCCGACACCGGGCGACAGAGCCACTTCGCATTCGCGAACCATCAACGAGCAGAACTCGACCGAGGTCAAGTCGGCGTAGGGCTCGGGAATCGGAGCCCACACGAACATCGATCCCTTGGGCGCCGGAATGTCCCAGCCGATACGACCGAGACCATCGATCAGGGCATCACGACGGCTCTGATAGATGGAACAGACCTCTTCGGGGTAGTCGCCGGCCTCGTTCATGGTGACGGTGGCGGCGATCTGAATGGGCTGGAAGGTTCCGTAGTCGAGGTAGCTCTTCAACTTCACCAACGCCTGAACGACGTCGCGGTTGCCGAGCAGGAAGGCCACGCGCCAACCGGCCATCGAGAAACTCTTGGTCATGGAATACAGCTCGACCGCGCACTCCTTGGCCCCTTCGGCTTGCAGGATCGACGGCGGCTGGTAACCGTTGAATCCGACATCGGCATAGGCGAAGTCGTGCACCACGATCATGTTGCGCTCGCGGCAGAAGTCGACGACGCGCTGCATGAAGGGCAAGTCGACACACGAACCGGTGGGGTTGTGCGGGAACGAAATGACGAGCACACGAGGCTTGGGCCAACCCACGTCGTACGCGGTGGTGAGGCTGTCGAAGAAGTCGCCTTCGAAGTCGGTCTGCACACGCGGGTCGGACAGGCTGCGCATCGGCACCTGGCGCAGGTCGGCGCCGGCGAACAGCGGACCGTAGATATGGATCGGGTAGCTGGGGCTCGGAACGATGGCGGCGTCACCACGATCGAGCAGCACCCACATGAGGTGGCTGAAGCCTTCTTTCGATCCGATCGTGTTGGTGATCTCGGTCTCGACGTCGAGATCGACGTTCCACTTGCGCTTGTACAGATCGGCGATGGCCTCACGGAGCTTCGGAAGTCCGCGCGACATCGAGTACCGATGATTACGGGCGATCTTGGCCGCCTCGGCCAGTTTCTCGACGGCGATCGACGGGGACGGAATGTCGGGATTGCCGAATCCGAGGTCGACGACGTCGACACCGTTGCGTCGTGCCTCGATCTTCAACGAGTTGATGATCGTGAAGACGTACGGAGGCAGATTGCTGATGCGGCGGAACTCCATGACTCGACCCTAGTGGCCGGTGCCGTCGGACAGCGGTTCGTTTGCCACCTCGGACAGGAGAGCCGCGCCGATCGCCCCGGCCAACGGGCCGTGACGGGCGATGTCGATACGCGGATGCGGACGAAGCCGCGGGGAGTAGAGAAGTTCCGCGAACCATCGACGAACCGAGTCGATCACCGCATCACCCGACGCCGCCAAGCCGCCGCCGATCACGATCACTTCCGGATCGAGCGCGTTGGTCAGATTGGCCAAGCCCAACGCGACCCACTTCCCGAATTCGTCGAGCACGACACGTGCCGCGTCGTCTCCCCCGATGGCCGCCGTTGTGACGTCTTCACCGCGCAGATCGGAGCGATCCGCGAAGAGTCCGGCTCGCTGCGCGAGGAAGACGAGACCGGTTCCGGACGCGAAACGTTCCCAACAGCCGTGTTGACCGCACGGACACCGTGGTCCGGTCGGATCGACGATCATGTGGCCGATCTCGCCCGCGAATCCGTTGGCCCCGCGCACAACACGCCCCTCGCTCACGAGACCGCCGCCGATACCGGTTCCGAGGGTGACGACCACCGCGTGGCGAGCACCCGTCGCCGCTCCGGCCCGCCACTCGGCGATGGCCGCACACGTCGCATCGTTCTCCACGTGAACGAATCGACCGATTCGGTCGGACAGACGGCGGCCCACCGGAAAATCGATCGCCGACGAGAGGTTCGGCGAGGCGCGAATCACACCGTCGCGGGTGATGAGGCCCGGAACACCGAGTCCGATCGAATCGCACCGGCCCACCCGTTCGACGAGATCGGCGAGCCCGTCGATGAGTGCATCGGTGCCGTGCGGGGTCGCGATGCGGTGTTCGGCCACCACCCGCAAATCGTCATCGATCACCACCGCCACGCATTTGGTTCCGCCGACATCGATGCCGGCGCGGCGGCCGCTCACGACTCGGCGCGAACCTTGAGTTCCTTGACCGTGTTGAGGATGCGCACCTCGGCCCGACGCTTCACGAAGCCGGGCAGCGGGACGATGAGGTCGATCGAGAGGTTGTACGTGAGGACGACTCCACCCGATTCGCTGGCAGCGAACATGTACGCGCCGTCGACCGCGCGCATGATGTCGCCTTTGGCCATGCGCCAAGCCAGACGGTGCGGTGCGGCCGAGTAGTCGTAGGCCAAGGTGTAACGCGTGCTGCGTCCGAGTGCGGAGGTGCGGAACTCGACCTCGGTCACGCGCCCCTGATCGTCACGACTCTGCACCACCGCCGACTTCACGTCGGTGGCCCATTCGGGATAGCGCTCGAAATCGGTGGCGATCTGCCAACAACGTTCGAGCGGGGCGGCGATCGAAATGGTGAGGGACGCCGTGTCAGCCATGTCTCTGTTCTAGCCGATCGACGTGCGACGGGGCTGAAAACCCCCGTGGGCCGCGGCCCACAATCCGTTCAAACCGAGTCCGAGCACCGGCACCAGAACGCCGAAAGCCAGTGTCGACCCGGCGGTCGACCCACCATCGGCCGCCGGAGTACTCGGCCGGGCGATGGCGGTGGCGACGGAGACCACCGTCTGCACCGTGAGGCACGACAGCATGATCGTCTTCGCACGTTTGGAAATGGCCGGGCCCATCAAGAAGTAGAGCTCGGCCACCGCCATCTCGTCGTGGCGACTGCGCTGCACGGCGTTCCAGTATCCCCAGAGGAAAGCAACCACTCCCCCGGCGAACAAGGCCAGCGCCACGACGACGCCCTGTGTCTTCACCCAACCGTCGAACACGATCGCGGCGGCCGCGCTCGACACGACGAAGAACGCGGTGGCGGCGACGTTGGTGCGCAGGATCCAGTCGCCGGGTTTCACGACCACACTCCGAGGGATTCGCCGAGACGACGAGTCAACACGTCGTACGAGAATTCGTGTTCGGCGCGCTGGCGCGACGCGACACTCATGCGTTCACGGAGATCGGCATCGTCGAGAAGTTGACGTAGACGCGCGACGACGGCGTCGACGTCGGTGGGCGGGTCGATCACGAATCCGGTCTCGCCGTCGGCCACCGCTTCGGCCGCGCCGCCGCTGCGTCCGGCGATCTGCGGAACTCCACACGACGCCGCTTCCACGAACACGATGCCGAATCCTTCCTGCTCGAGGCCGAGCCAACGAGTGCGACACAGCATCATCGACACATCGGCACACGCGTAGAGGCGAGCCAGGTCGTCATTGGGCACACGCCCGAGGAATCGAACCGGTGCCAACAACTCCTTGGCCAAGCCGGCCAAACGTTCGGCATCACGCCCGCCACCTCCGATGAGGAGAACCAGGTCGGGTCGTTCGTCCTTGAGCCGGGCCACGGCTCGAATGGCGGTGTCGAAACCCTTGCGCGGCACGAGACGGCTGAGGCCCAGCACCACCTCGGCGTCGGGCGACACACCGAAGTGCTCACGGGCGGCTCGCCGCTCGTCGACGCCGAGCGGAGCGAATCGTGACGTGTCGACTCCGGGGGGCACGATGGTCACGTCGAGCGATCGACCAGCGGCGCGTTCGGCTTCGGCGGCTGGGTAACCACCCGCGGCGATCACGTGTCGGGCCTTGCGCAGAACTCGGCCCAGCACCTGGCGCGACACCGGGAGTCGACCCGGCACCGTGACTTCGGCACCGTGAAGCACCACGTCGTACGGCAGGGCCAGAGACGGGCCGACGATGCCGAGGGGAACCGCCGGATCGAGAACGACGAGGTCGGCCTTCACGCGACGCGCCATGTCGTTGATTCGATTCACCATCCACGGGTGTGGGAGAAGAACGGGTTCGCGCACGCGTTCGATGTGAAAGGGCTGAGCGGCGTCGAACTCGTCGGCCCCTTGGTACGGACTCGTGAGAACGGCGAACGAATCGGGTGGGAGTCTGCGCCACCACTCCCACAGCAATGACTGGATACCGCCGATCTTCGGCGGGAAGTCGTTCGTGACGAGGAGGTGCTTCACGAACCGACCTCGGCGAGTTCGGCTCGCACGTCCGGGTCGGGATCGTCGACGAGACCGCTCACCAGATCGGCGCGTCCGAGTTGGCCGGCCGCCCACACGGCATGGGCGCGCAGCATCGGATCACGATGAGAAAGGTAGTGGCGCAGAACTCCGAGCACCGGTTCATCGACAGGAGTTGGTGCGATGTTGCCGAGGATCACCAGAGCGTTGCGACGCAACCATCGCGGATCGCGTTCGGCCAGATACCAACGGCCGAAGCGATCGAGCAGATGCGCGTCATCGGCCGTGAGCACTTCCATCACGTCGACGTGGGCACCCGGACCGCCCGATCCCGTGCGCGCCGGGACCCGCCGGCCCAGCCGCACCGTGGGTGGACACGACTCCTGGCAGTCGTCGCAGCCATAGAGACGATCGCCGAGTGCGCTGCGGAACTCACGCGGAAAGATCCCGGGTTTCTGCACGAGCCAAGCGAGACATCGTCGTGCGTCGATCACACCCGTGTCGACGATCGCTCCGGTGGGGCAGTCGTCGAAACAGCGTCGGCACGATCCGCAACCGTCGGGCGCCGGTTGCGCGGTGGCCCGCAGTGGTGCCGTGGTGACGAGCGAACCGAGCACGAACCAACTTCCGGCACCGGGCACGAGCAGATTGGCGTTCTTGCCCCACCAGCCGAGTCCAGCCCGCCAGGCCACCTCACGATCGACCAAATCGTTCTCGTCGGCGAAGACCACCGCACGGAATCCGTCGCGTCGTAACCGCAGGGCGACCTGTTGCAGCGACTGTCGCAGCGGTGTGTAGAAGTCGTGGCGGGCGTAACGCGCCACGCGCGCCGACAGCGGTGGCGGTTCGCCGACAGCGCCACGATCATTCGCGTCGTTCGTGTCGTTCGTGTCGTCGGCCGAATAACTGAGCGCGGCCACGACGATCGATTGTGCGCCGGTCACCGCCCGGTCGGGATCGGTCGAGCGAATCGGATCGCGAAACGTGAAGCCCATGGTGTCGGACAGTCCACGTTCGCGACGATCGACGAGGGCGACGCGGGCCCGTTCGAGAATTCCGGCGTGGGTCACGCCGACCCGATCGAGTCCGAGCGATCGTGCGTACTCGAGGATCGCCTCGGTGTAGCGGGCGGACGATGCGTCAGGAGGCGGAGGCGTGGCCGGGCGCACGATGCCGAAGGTTAGGCACCAATCCGGCCTCGGCGAGGACACGCATGGCCCGAATCTCGGCCAGGTCGAACACCACGGCCTCGTGCGGGTCGTCGCGGCAGAGAAACGACATGACGCAGTCGTGGCAGGCGTCGGTATCGCGCATGACGCAGGTGTCGCAGTCGATGACGAGGAGAGGTTCTCGATTCATGACCTCAGCCGACCACAGGGGTGTGGCACGGTCAGCCGGCGAGTGATGCCACCAGGGGGCCGGCGATCTTCTCGGCCACCATCACGGTGGGCAGATGCGTGTTGGCCCGTGGAACCCGTGGCATCACCGAGGCATCGGCGACCCAGAGTCCGGCCACGTCCCACGAACGACCCTGCGGATCGACCACCGACTCGCCACGGCGGCCCATCGCACACGTCCCAGCCGCGTGCACGTAATCACCGGTCCGCTGAGCGAGCCAGGCGACGATGGCGTCGTCGTCGTCGCCCAAGTGATCCATCGGTGTGCCGACGTCGTCGATGAACACCCCCGCCACCAACGACTGGAGGTGTTCGCTGGCCAGCAGCTCGCGAACGATACGCACGCCCGCGGTGAGGCCAGCGACGTCACGCTCGTCGGACAACATCCCGAAGTGGATGTGTCCGTCGACGATCGACCCGCGTGACCACACGTTCATGAGGGCCGCGTTCAACGTCGCGAATCCGGCCGCCTCGCGACCGAGATGTTCGATCGGCAGGATCTGGAGATCGTTCGGTGCGGCACCCGTCGACGTACGCACGATTCCGGTGACGGCTTCGCGGGCCGGATCGGCCGGATCACGCCACGCGATCGTGAACGGTGCCGACGGATGATCGTGCAGACCCTGACCCACCAAGGGATTGGCCAGCTTCGATCTCTGCAGGATGATCGGCGTGTGAATGGCACCGGCCGCCATCACCACGGTGTCGGATTCGATCGACTCACCATCGGACGTCACCACACCGTGCACCCGACCGGCGTCGATCACCACATGATCGACCGTGAGATCGCCACGCACCGCCACGCGATCGCGCGCCGGGGTGACGTACACGTCGAACGCCGATGCCCGCCGCCCGTTCGGATGTTGAGTGAGTCGGGCCGCCTCGACGGCTCCGGGACGACCCGAATCGGTCCAGGCTCGACCGACGGCACCGGCCAACCGGGACGGCGCCACGTCGCGCAACGGAATGGGAAGCGCAGCGAAGATGTGAGCGACGTCTCGCCACGACCAGCCGTCGCATCCATGATCGCGCTCCCAGCGGTCGTAGTCGTCGGGCTCACCCACCACGGCGAGCATCGCGTTCACGGCCGATGACCCGCCAGCGCCCCGACCGCGCGCGTACGGGCGCACCTCTTGTCCGGCCACGCGTTGCGCATCGAGCCCGTCCCACGTCCAGCCCGGGGTGGCCAAGGCGTCGAAGAACGAGGGCGAGTGAATGGACTCGGGGGCGTCGAGAGATCCGGCTTCGAGCAACACCACCGAGCGACCGGAATCGGCGACTCGTCGTGCGATGACGCATCCAGCCGAGCCGGCACCGATCACGACGACGGGTCGGTCGGCGGCCATCAGGCCTCGAGACCCACCAAGTGGGCGACGTCGTTGTAACGAATCAGTCGCCAACGTCCCGAGCGCACCAGTTCGACCTCGGTGATCGACGTGTTCTTGGTGTGGATCTCGAACGATCCGGTACCGAAGGTTCGCAGCGCCTGCCGCAACACCGTGTCGATCACACCACCGTGGCAGAACACGACGACAGTGGCGCTTTCGTGATCGTCGATCAGGCGGCGAACCGCCGTGCCGATGCGCAACTGGAACTGCGCGATGGTCTCGCCGCCGGGAAACGTGATTCCGTACGGATCGTTCTCCCAGTCGGGATTGCCGAACTTCTGCTCGAACTCGACGTAGGTGAGTCCATCGCAGTCGGGACCCGGGTCGTGCTCACCCAGATCGGGATCGACGAGAATGTCGCGGCCGGCGAACGCGGGCAGGACGATCTCGGCCGTTTCACGAGCGCGCGGATAGGCACTCGAGTACACGAAGTCGGGTTCGAATTCGGGCTGATCGAGCCACCGACCGTGCAGCCGCTCGGCTTGGCGTCGGCCGAACGAGGACAAACCCTTGCACGAGCGTGGGCCGCCCACCACTCGATCGACGGTCACCTGTGATTCGCCGTGACGGACGAAAACGAGCCGGGTCATCGGTCAGGCGAGCTTCTCGACGAACGATTCGAGTTGCCGCAAGTTGCGGCACTCGTACGTGCCGTCGGTGAAGTTGCCGTATTCGCCCACGATCGAGTCACCGGTGTTCCAGTACGAGCGTGGTTCGGGGTTGAGCCAGTACACGTGGCGCGCCTTGGCCCGGATCTCCTTGACGACCCAGGCTTGCGACGCGTGGTAGTTGTTGCGCGCGTCACCGAGCAGAAGCACGGTGGTCTTCGGACCCACGTCTTTGCCGTAGCGCTCCCAGAACACTTCGAAGGCGTGGCCGTAGTCGGAGTGTCCGTCGACCCACACCACATCGGCTTCGGTGTTGACGCGATGAATGGCTTCGGTGATGTCTTCGGTTCCCTTGAAGAACTGGGTGACTTCGTCGATGCCATCGATGAACACGAACGAACGAACCTTCGAGAACTGGTTCTGGATCGCGTACACGAGCATGAGCGTGAAACGTGCGAAGGCGGCGACGCTGCCAGAGATGTCGGCCACCACCATGAGTTCGGGCTTGGCCGGCCGGGGATACTTGAAACGCGGATCGGCGGGGACGCCGCCGTACGACAGGGAGTGCCGCACCGTGTTACGGAAGTCGAGAGGCCCGCGGCGACCGTGCTTGCGCTTGCGGGCGAGGCGAGCGGCCAACTTGCGCGTGAGCGGATACAGCGACTTCTTGAGCAATTGCATCTCGTCACGACTGGCGTGCATGAACTCGACATCTTCGGGTAGCGGCTTGCGCAGCGTCTTGGCCATGGCCTCGGCACCACGATCGGCGACCAGACGACGACGGATCTCGGCCTCGATCTCCTTCTTGAACTCCTCGATGCGCGACTGGTACTCGTCTCGCTCGAGACGTTCTTCGAGTTGGGTGAGTTCGCCACCCACTTCCTGCTTCGAGGCTTCCATCAACTTGTCGAGCATTCCGTCGAGATCGAGGTTGCGCAGAGTGCGGTAGAGGTAATACGTGCCACCCACGGGGCGGCCCGGCTCCATCCCGGCGAACCGCTGCACGGCCTGCTTGGCCAGCGCACGCATGAGTGCCTGATCGCCGTTGAGGAGAGCCTTCATGAGGATCTGAGCGATCTCTTCGGGGGTGAGCGAATCCATGCCACCCGACGAGCCGCGGCCATCGCCCTGTTGCTGGAGTTGCTCCTGCATCTCGCGCCACATCTCGTCGATGGCGTCCTGCGACTCCTCGTTGATCTTGTACTGCGGACCGCGGAGCGAGAAGTAGACCTCGAAGACCGTTTCGAACGAACGCCAGTGAGCGCTGTTCTTCACCAACGTGGCGCCGAGTGCGTACTTGAAGGCGTCGCGATCTTCGAGCGGAATGTGTTGGACCGCCTCCATGGCGTCGAGGTTCTCGGTGAGCGACACGGGAAGCCCCGCGTTGCGGAGTTCCTGAACGAAACCGGAGAGCAGATCGAGCACGGGTGTCTCAGACCAGGTCGACCGACAGTTCCTTGGCGGCCTTGGCGATGTCGGTCTGGTACTTGAGGAGTACGTGCAACGTTTCCTTGGCCGTCTGGGCGTCGATCGTGTCGGCGCTGAGGAGCATGAGCGTGCGCGCCCAGTCGAGTGTCTCGGACACGCTCGGCGCCTTCTTCAGATCGAGCTGGCGGATGCTGCGCACGATGCGTGCGACCTGATCGGCCAGATGCTCGGTGATTCCCGACACCTTGGCCAGCACGATTTCCTTTTCGCGCTCCATCGTGGGGTAGTCGACGTGCAAGTACAGACAACGACGCTTGAGCGCCTCGGACAACTCGCGCGTGTTGTTGGACGTGAGGAACACCATCGGGATCTGCGTCGCCGTGATGGTGCCCAGTTCGGGAATCGACACCTGGTACTCCGACAAGATCTCGAGCAGCAGAGCCTCGGTCTCGACTTCGACGCGGTCGACTTCGTCGATCAGGAGCACGACCGGATCGGGAGCGCTGATGGCCTCGAGGAGCGGACGAGTGAGGAGGAACTCACGGCTGAAGATGTCGTCGTGGATCTCCGACCACGAATCGCTGTTGCGATCGGCCTGGATGCGGAGCAATTGCTTCTTGTAGTTCCACTCGTACAAGGCTTTCGACTCGTCGAGGCCCTCGTAGCACTGCAGGCGGATCAACCGGGCACCGGTGAGATCGGCGATGCTCTTGGCCAACTGGGTCTTGCCCGTTCCGGCCGGACCCTCGACCAGCACCGGCTTGGCCAGCCGATCGGCGAGGTAGGCAACACCCGCGATGCCGTCGTCGGCGAGATAGTTGACGTTGCGCAGACCATCTCGGACCTGCTGGACGGAATCGAAACGCTGGGGCATGTTTTCACCCTACAAGTTGCCCCCTCCCGGCTCCCCTACCCGGACCGACCTACCCTTGTCGGCAGTGACCGACCACACCCCGAACGAGCGTGACGACGAAGCTCACGGCGATGACCCGGTACCCGTCCCGCCGTCGGGCGACCCGGGTCACAGTCTGCTGCGTTCGAACGCGGTGGTGGCACTCGGTACCGGCCTGTCACGTCTCACCGGAATGCTGAAGATCATCGTGTTCGGTTTCGTGATCGGACAAACCGCGCTGGCCGACGCGTACGACGGGGCCAACAACTCACCCAACTCGGTGTACGAGTTGCTGTTGGGTGGTGTGCTGTCCGCGGCACTGGTTCCCATGTTCACACGTCTCTTCGAGAACGAGGAGGAGGAGTCGGTCGAAGCGGTCGTGAGCGTGAGCATCGTCTTCCTCACGGCGATCACAGCCATCGCGGTGTTCAGCGCACCGTGGATCTTCCGCATCTTCTCGTTGAGTCCCGATCCCAGTGTCGACCCGAACGACTTTCGTACCGTCGGCACCGCGCTCACGCGAATCTTTCTTCTGCAGATCTTCTTCTACGGAATCGCCGCATTGTTCGGAGCGGTCCTCAACGCACAGCGGCGGTTCTTCGCCGCCGCGTGGTCGCCGGTGCTCGCCAACATCGTGATCATCGTGTCTCTGCTCTACGTGCCGACGCTGCTCGACAAGGATTCACCGCTTCTTACCGACGTCCTCGACAGTCCGTCGTTCCGTTGGCTACTCGGCCTCGGCGCCACCGGCGGCATCGCGCTCCAGGCCCTGATCCTGCTGCCTGCCATCCATCGTGCCGGTCTCAACCTTCGGTTCCGCTTCGATCTGCGCCACCCGGCCGTCAAGAAGCTGTTGGCGCTGTCGGGCTGGACGTTCGGCTACGTGCTGGCCAACCAACTCACGGTGGTCATCGTGAAGAACCTGGCCCAACCCGGATCGGGCGGACAGGACGCGTACGCCAAGGCCACCACGTTCTTCTACTTCCCGCACGGTCTCCTGGCCATGAGCATTGCCACCACGTTCATTCCGGAGATGGCTCGCGCGGTCTCGCGACGTGATCGCGAAGCATTCGTCGAACGCACCGAACTCGGCATCCGGCTGGTTGCACTTCTCACCATTCCGGCCGCGTTCGGTTTCTTGGCCCTGTCGCGACCGATCATCGGCGCGCTGCTCCAGCACGGACAGTTCGATCTCCCGGCCTCCATCAACACCGCGCGCGTTCTCGCCGGCTTGGCCCTCGGGCTCGTGGGCTACTCGGTGTACTTGTTCACACTGCGTGGGTTCTATGCCCACCAGGACACGCGAACGCCCTTCATCATCAACTGCGTCCAGAACGTCATCAACATCGTTCTGGCCTTCGTGCTCGTCGGGTTCTACGACGTGCTCGGCCTCGGCATCGCGTTCGCTCTGTCGTACCTCATCGCCGCCGTGATCGCGATCTTCGTGCTACAAGTCAAGGTTCCCGAGTTCCCCGCCTGGCACACCGTGTTGAGCATCGGACGCATGATGGCGGCCGGTGCCGGCATGGGCATCGTGGTGTGGCTGTCGGCCGGAGCGGTGGGCGACAACGACGGTCTCGGCGCGCTCGCCCGAGTGATCGTGGGTTTGCTGATCGGTGCGGTGGTCTACACCGGCGCACTCACCGTGTTGCGCGTGCCCGAGATGGCGAACTTGCGCGCCATCGTGGCCCGCCGCCGCAATTAGAGAACCACGAGCGCGTCGCGATGCACGACGACGCTCGGTGAGCCGTCGTCGAGTTCGCTGGTACGGCGACCCGCGGCCACCCGAGCCTGGGCCGAATTCATGACCGCACTTCCGCGCGCGACCACTCGACCGTCGAGAGTGACCACGTCGATCGTGTCGCCCACTTCGAAGTCGCCGTCGACCGATCGAACACCCGCGGGCAAGAGCGAACTGGTGCCGCCGGCCAGAGCCCGGGCCGCGCCTTCGTCGACCGTGACGCGACCGGCGATCTCGCTCGCGAAGGCCAACCACAACTGACGTGACGACAGGTGGCGATCGGCTCCGTGGAAGGTGGTGCCGATCGACTGACCACCGATGACTCCGAGCAGAACGTCGGGGATGGTGGCTCGCGCGATCACGGCGCGAATGCCCGACCACGACGCGATACGAGCCGCCGACAACTTGCTGGCCATTCCGCCGCTGCCGCGATTCGAACCAGTGGCACCAGCCGACACCGCCATGAGCGGATCACCGGCCGAGACATCGGACACGAGGGTGGCCGCAGAGTCGTGACGGGGATCGGCGGTGTACAGACCCTCGATGTCGGTGAGCAGAACGAGGACGTCGGCCTTCAAGAGATGCGACAAGAGCGCCGCGATGTGGTCGTTGTCGCCGAACCGGATCTCGTCGTTGGCGATGGCGTCGTTCTCGTTGACCACCGGAACACAGCCGAGTTCGAGCAGACACTCGAGTGTTTCACGCGCGTGCAGATACTGCTGGCGGTCCATGAAGTCGTGCGGCACCAACAACACCTGCGCAGCCACCAACGTGTGCTGGGCGAATTCGGCGTTGTACACCTCCATGAGTCGACTCTGACCAGCAGCCGACAGCGCCTGCAGCGTGCGCACGTCGGTCGGACGGGCCGACAGACCCAAGGCCGACACACCTGCCGACACCGCACCCGACGACACCAGCACCACGTCGTGGCCCGCCTGACGCAACTGCGCGATCTGCCGACAGATGTTGGCGATGACGGCGCGGTCGATCACACCGAGAGAATCGGTGAGCGAGGACGTTCCGATCTTGGCGATGATGCGCATGCGATATCAGTCTCGTCAGCGGTCGGGTCGGTAGTCGAACGAAAAAGCGCCGATCCAGACCACGTCGCCGTCACGAGCCCCGGCTCGAGTCAACAACCGCGGTACACCCAACTTCTTCAGACGCTCTTCGATGTAGTCGAGGGCCTCGGGGGTGGTGACGTCGTTCAGATGCACCGCCCGCTCGACCTTGCGTCCGTGCACGCGGTACTCGCGCTCGGCCACCCGCTCGATCCAGGCCCCGTCGGAGTCGGGCCGCAGGATCACCCGCGATTCGGCCAGTGGTTCGTCGTGACGCGCCTCGTGCACCAGCGAAGCGAGTCGCCCCACCAGTTCGCGTACACCCTGGTTGGTGACGGCCGAGATGGTCGGGTGGTTCCAGGCCGACACCAGATCGGGATCGGCCGAATCGGTCTTGGTGCCCACGACGACGCGAGGACGTTCGAGCAGATCGGGGTCGTACTTCTCGAGTTCGTGGAGCAACGTCTCGAGTTGAGCCTCGGGTGACGTGTCGTCGACCGGCGCCAGGTCGACCAAGACGCACAGCACGCGGGCCCGCTCGACGTGGCGCAAGAAGCGGTGACCGAGGCCCTTGCCCTCGGCGGCCCCTTCGATGAGTCCGGGAATGTCGGCCACCACGAAGTCGGTGTCGTCGTCGATGCGCACGACACCGAGATGCGGTTCGAGCGTGGTGAACGGATAGGCCGCGATCTTCGGACGAGCCGCCGACACCACCGAGATGAGCGTGCTCTTGCCGGCGTTCGGAAATCCGACCAACGCCACGTCGGCCATCAGTTTGAGTTCGAGTTTGAGCCAGCGTTCCTCGCCATGTTCGCCCTGCTCGGCGAAACTCGGCGCCCGTCGGCGGTTGGTGAGGAAGCGAGCGTTACCGCGACCACCACGCCCGCCATGAGCGGCCAGCCAGCGATCGCCGTGATTCTGCAGGTCGGCCAGAATTTCACCCGAATACATGTCTCGAATCACGGTTCCCTCCGGAACTTTCACGTCGAGACTTTCTCCACGGCGACCGTGCAGGTCTTTGCCCTTGCCGTGCACACCGTTACCGGCGATGCGATGGGGGTGATCGCGAAAGGCCAACAACGACGCCGCGTTGCGGTCGGCCACCAACCAGACGTCGCCACCTTTGCCGCCGTCACCGCCATTGGGTCCGCCCATGGCAACCGGGCCTTCACGGCGGAACGACACGCAGCCGGCTCCCCCGTCGCCGGCACGCACGTTCAGCTGGCACTCGTCGACGAACTGGCTCATGGTGCGATCAACCTACTGCCACACCCCCGTCGTAGCCTGACGATCGTGAACGAGTCGCCGGTCGATCCCGACATCGCCGAACGGGCCGAACGCTGGGCCAGCACCATGGCCGGCACTCGTGACGACGCCATCACACTTGCTCACGCCGATTCGTGGGCCGGAACCGGTGAGGTCGGTCTCGTCGAACGCGCCGCGCGCGAAGACCAACTCGACCGGACCATGGCTCGTTTGGCCACGCGGTCGGTCGGTGCCGGCCAACGTGCCGTCGACGAAGACCCCGACCCGTTCCGCACCTGTTTCGAACGCGACCGCGATCGCATTCTCCACGCCACGTCGTTTCGTCGTCTGGCCGGCAAGACCCAAGTGTTCGTGTTCCCCGACGACCATCAGCGCACGCGGCTCACCCACGCGCTCGAGGTGGCCCAGGTGGCCGTGTCGGTGGCCCGGCCGCTCGGCCTCAACGTCGCACTCACCGAAGCCATCGCCCTCGGCCACGACTGCGGTCACGGTCCGGGCGGTCACGCGAGCGAAGACGCGTTGTCGCCGTTCGTTCCCGGCGGATTCGATCACGCGCAATGGGGAGCCGACGTCACGCTCGTTCCACTCAATCTGTGCGCGCAAACGCTCGACGGCATCCGCAATCACTCCTGGAGTCGCCCGGCCCCGTCCACACCCGAAGGTGAGGTGGTCAGTTGGGCCGATCGCATCGCCTACGTCTGCCACGACTTCGAAGATGCGGTCGCCGCTGGCATCGTCTCCGCCGAGAATCTCCCGCCCTTGGTGCGGGCACGGTGCGGTGACACACGCCAGAAGCAACTCAGCGCGTTCATCCATTCCATGATCGCCGCCGCCGCCCAAACCGGTCGGGTGGGCATGGAACCCGAGGTGGCCGAAGCGCTCGCCCAGTTCCGAAAGTTCAACTACGAGAACATCTACTTGCGTCCGGCCAGCCGAGCCCAGGCCCAGTCGGTGATCGATCTGCTCCGCGCGTTGGTCGAGCACTACGCCGCGCACCCCGGGCTCCTGCCCGATCATCGACCGGCGCCCTCCGGATCGGATGAAGCCTTGTCAGCGGCCGTGGCTTACGTGGCCGGCATGACCGATCGGTACGCGTGCCGTCAAGGAGTCGCTCTGCTCGACTGGCCGCTGCACAAATTGCCGCGCGGCATCGACGTCTAGCGTCGTTCGGCGATTACTCGGCCGGAACGACGTCGACGACACGGCGTCCACGCCGTTCGCCGAACTTCACCGCACCATCGACGAGTGCGAACAACGTGTCGTCGCCACCGCGACCCACGTTCTTGCCCGGGTGGAACTTGGTGCCACGCTGGCGAACCACGATGGTTCCGGCCGTCACCTGAGTTCCCGCGAACACCTTGATGCCGAGACGCTGCGCGTTCGAATCGCGCCCGTTGCGTGTTGAACCGCCACCTTTTGTCTTCGACATGGCTCAGCCTTTCGCGATCGCCGTGATCTCGACGACCTGATAGCGCTGACGGTGTCCGTACCGACGACGCTGGTTGGTGCGACGCTTGTACGTGAAGCCGTCGATCTTGGGACCCTGGGCGGTGCCGACCACACGGCCCGACACCTTGGCGCCGGCGAGTTGATCGGGCGTGGCGAGGACCTTGTCGCCGTCGACCACGAGCACAGGGGTGAAGTCGACTGCGGCGCCTTGTTCGACGCCCAGCAGTTCGACATGCACCTGCTGGCCTTGGGCCACACGGACCTGCTTGCCTCCGGTTGCGATGACTGCGTACATAGCGATTTTCGACTCTACCTGGGCCAATGGGGGGTCACAACAAGTCAGACCAGCAGATCGTGGTCGACTACGACACCCCGCCCGGCGCAGATCTCGCACGGGTCGGCGAAGGCCGTGAGCAGGCCTTCTCCGATGCGCTTGCGGGTCATCTCCACCAATCCGAGCTCGGAGATCTCGAAGACCTGGGTTCGGGTCTTGTCGCGTGAAAGAGCCGAGCGGAAGGCGTCGACCACCTTCTTGCGGTTCTCCTTGATCTCCATGTCGATGAAGTCGATCACGATGATTCCGCCGATGTCGCGCAGACGCAGCTGGTGGGCGATCTCCTCGGCGGCTTCCAAGTTGTTCTGGAAGACGGTCGCTTCGAGGTTGGAGGTACCGACGTTGCGGCCGGTGTTCACGTCGATCACGGTGAGCGCTTCGGTGTGTTCGATGATGAGCGATCCGCCCGACGGCAACCACACCTTGCGATCGAGCGCTTTGTGCACCTGCTCGTGCACGTGGTGGCGTTCGAAGATCGGAAGACCCGCTTCGTTGGGGTCGTAGTACTCGATGCGATCGGCGAGCTCGGGATTGAACGCTTCGACGTACGAGCGCAGGTCTTCGTACAACTGGCGATCGTCGATGGCGACTCCGCGGTACTCGGCGTTGAACTCCTCGCGGATCACGCGGACGGCGAGCGGCGGCTCGCGATACAACAACGCGGGTCCGGTCGCTTTGCGGGCCGCTTCCTCGATCTTGTTCCACTGATCGAGCAAGCGAGTCATGTCGGCACGCAACTCGTGTTCGGTGGCCGATTCGGCCGCGGTACGCACGATCAGACCGTGTTCGGCCGGCTTCACCCGGTCGAGGATGTTGCGCAGGCGCTTGCGTTCGTCGTCGGGCAGACGCTTGGAGATGCCGTACGTCTTGGAGTTGGGAATGAGGACCACGAAACGTCCCGGCAGCGACACTTCCTGAGTGAGGCGAGCACCCTTCACGCCGATCGGGTTCTTGGTGACCTGGCAGACGATGAGCTGCTTGGCCCGCAGGATCTGCTCGATACGCGGCTGGCTGTCGACGATGTCTTCGGCGTCGTACTGCACGTCACCGCGGTAGAGCACCGCGTTCTTGGGTGTGGCGATGTCGACGAAGGCCGCTTCCATACCTGGTAGCACGTTCTGGACCTTGCCCACGTAGATGTTGCCGTGGATCTGCGAGATGTCGTCGGCCGGCCGACTCACGTAGTGCTCGATGAGGCTGCGACCTTCGAGGACTGCCACCTGGGTGAGGTGCGGGCGCACCTGAACACACATGAAGTAGCGCCCGACCGGGCGACCGTTGCGCTCACGCCCACGACGACGCTCTTGAACGTCGACGTCGGATGCCTGACCACGGCCTTCGCCTCGTGAGCGTTCGCCACCCCGACCGCCACCACTTCCGCGGCGGCGCTTCTTCTTGGCCCCCTGGCCAGCATTGGTCGATGCACCGCTCGAGTCGGCGCGCGCCCCGTCGGGTGTCTTGCCGGCACGCTGGCCGCCCGGCATGGTGACCGACGGTTTCGGAGCCGGACGGGTGTCACCGATCTTCGGACGCGGCACGACCGCGGCCGCACCGGCTTCCTGACTCGGGCGGCCCTCGGAGATTCGCTCGGGAAGTTCGTCGGGATTCACCGGCTGCGCCCGGTCCGGCCGTGACTGCCCCGGCTGCGACTGCGACCGTGAACGGCCACGGCCTCCACGCGATCCGCGACGGCGCTTCTTCTTCGGGGGTGTCGACGGGTTATCCGACGGCGATTCGTTGCTCATGAGGAAGTTCCTTTCGTGCGCGCACCGAGAAGGGCGCGCAGGGAGCGTCAGTGCGCTCGATCCATTGATGGGTCCGGATGACCCGTGACATGACGTTCCAGGGCTCGTCGCCCGGGAACAGTGCGTCGACCAATTCGGTGGGTCGCACACCACGTCCGGACGTGGTGACGACCGCTTCGACGAGTGCCGAAGCGCTCACTTCTGAGCGCCAGTCGGCCGGAAGCACGGAGGGATCGAAGTCCGTCCGCAATTCGAAGATGCCCGGGCGAATGTCGTCACGGCGACGTTCGCCCTTGCGTTCGCGTTCGATCCAGAACTCGGGTGCCGCCACGAGTGCCGCGACTCGCGCCGCGGTGTCGTGGGCATCACGATCGATGGCCAACACCCACGTGGTGGCCACGACGTCTTCTTGGATCGACTGCGGTCCGGCGACCCAAGCGCCGGTGACCTCGACACCCGCCGGCATCACGGCCGAGAGACGCGGGGCCAGATCGTCGAGATCACGCTCGGCCGACGGAGCGGGGTCGAGCACGACGTCGAGAACTTCGACGAGCGACTCACCAGCCGTGGGCAGTGCGAGACCGAACGACAACTTGGGGCGGGGCGTGAATCCCGCCGACACGGCCACTCCGAGCTTCGCCTTGCGAAAGGCGCGCTCCCAGAGATGGGCCATGTCGAGATGACCGAGGAACCGGATCTTGCCGACCTTCGAATACGCGAGACGGACTTTCACAGGCGCACCACCACCGGAACGTCGCCGCCGCGCGCGAGATCCTGTCCGGTGCCCTGACTTCCGCCGGCCGGCGGAATCGGCGAGGCCACGACGTGCTCGAGTCCGTCACCGGTACAGACGCCGCAGTCGTAACACGGCGTCCACCGACAGTCGGGCAGACCGTGTTCGTCGAGCGAAGCGCGCCAGTCGTCCCACAAGAAGTCGCGGTGCAACCCGGCGCTGAGGTGCTGCCAGGGCAGGATTTCGTCCTCGGTGCGGTGACGTGTGGTGAACCACTCGACCGGGAGTCCTTCGGCCGCCGCCGCGTCGAGCCAGCGATCGAGCACGAAGAACTCGCTCCACTCCTGGAAGGTACCGCCGTCGCGCCACACGCGTTCGATGACCCGACCCACTCGGCGATCGCCACGACTGGCCAGACCTTCGGCGAGCGACGCCCGCGGGTCGTGCCACTTCACCTGCACACCGCGCGAGGCCGCACCACGAACGAGGTTGATCTTGCGCTGAAGTTCGTCGACGCCGTTCTGGCCGAACCATTGGAACGGCGTGTGGGCCTTGGGCACGAACCCGCCGAGGCTCACCGTCACACTCGCGCGCGAGGTGTACTTCTTGCCGATGGCCACGCATCCGGCCGCCAACTCGGCGATACCCCGGGTGTCGTCGTCGGTTTCGGTGGGCAGACCCGTGAGGAAGTAGAGCTTGGTGCGCGACCAGCCGTTGGCGAAGGCCGATTCGACCGCGCCGTACAGATCGGCTTCGGTGATGAGTTTGTTGATCACCGTGCGTAGACGCCAGGTTCCGGCTTCGGGCGCGAACGTGAGTCCGCTGCGACGACCGCTCGCCACCTTGGCGGCTAACCCCACGGTGAACGCATCAACGCGCAACGACGGCAACGACACCGTGGGTGCGCCGCACGCGGTCGGGTCGGGCACGATCGACGACACGACGTCTTCGATTCCGCTGAAGTCGGCGGTGGACAGCGATGTGAGCGACACCTCGTTGTATCCGGTGCGCTCGAGTCCGCGGGTGATCATGGTGCGCACTTGTTCGGCGGGCCGTTCGCGAACGGGACGCGTGATCATGCCGGCCTGACAGAAACGACACCCGCGTGTGCACCCGCGGAAGACTTCGACGGCCAGACGATCGTGCACCACTTCGGTGAGCGGAGCCAACGGTCGCCGCGGATAGTCCCACTGCGCCAGGTCGGAAATGGTGCGCTTGGTGACGGTGGCCGGCACGTCGGCGAACCGAGGGGTGATGGAGACCGTGCGCTCCCCCTCGTACACCACGTCGTACAGACTCGGTACGTAGACGCCCGGGATGCGAGCGAGTTCGCGCCACAGACCTTCCCGCGACGTGCGACCCGACGCCTTCCAGGCCCGCACCACGTCGTTGATCTCGCCGACGACTTCTTCGCCTTCGCCGAGTACGGCGGCGTCGATGAAGTCGGCCAACGGTTCGGGGTTGAAGGCCGCGTGACCACCGACGACGACCACCGGGTCCGATGGTTCACGACGCACGGTGTGCACGGGGATTCCCCCGAGGTCGAGCATGTTGAGCACGTTCGTGTACACGAGCTCGGCCGAGAGATTGAACGCGATCACGTCGAAGTCACCGGCGGCCCGATGGGCGTCGACCGAGAAGAGCGGAATGCCACGCTCGCGCATCAAAGCTTCGAGGTCGACCCACGGCGCGTACGTACGCTCGGCGACGGCGTCGGGGCGCTCATTCAGGATCTCGTACAGGATCTGCAGCCCTTGATTGGGCAGGCCGACCTCGTACACATCGGGATACGCGAGCAGCCAGGCGACTTTGCCCTGACCGTGACGCGGCTCGATGGCCCCGTCCTCGCACCCGATGTAGCGCGCTGGTTTGCGCACCCTCGCCAGCAACGGTTCGACCCGCGACCAGAGGGAAGTCATTTCTGCGATCCTACCCAGGGGTCTCAGCGCATTCGGCGCATGTGGACGCTCTCGACCAGGCCGACGAGGATCGCGAATGCGACCAAGGACGAACCGCCATACGAGAGAAACGGAAGAGGAACTCCGGTGACCGGCATGATTCCCATGGTCATGCCGATGTTCTGGAACACGTGCCACATCACGATCCCGAACACACCGGCGCAGATGTAACTGCCGAACGCGTCCTTGCTCAAGTGGGCGACACGCCAGATTCGGAAGAGGAGAAGTCCGAACAAGGCCAGGACGATGCCGCCCCCGATCATGCCGAACTGTTCTGCGATGGCCGAGAAGATGAAGTCGCTCTGCTGCACCGGGATGAACTTGCCATTGGTGAGCGGCGCATCGAGATAGCCCTTACCCCACCAGCCGCCGGTGGCGACCGCGCGTTTGGCGAAACGAACCTGGAGCACCAGATCCTTCAAACCGTCCTCGGTGGAGTTCTGGTTGAGGAACGCTTCGATACGGCGCAACTGATAACGGTCGACGATGCCCGCGACCACGGCCGCCGCCACCGTGACGACGGTGAGAAAGGCGATCAGTGCGAGATAGCGAAGTTTCGCGCCAGCCATGAGCAGGATCGTGAGGGCGCCCACGATCATCACGAAGGCCGAACCGAGGTCGGGTTGAACGATGATCAAGACGGTCGGAATACCGACGACGACCAGACCACCGATGAACCGCGAATAACTCAGAGATTCTTCGCGAACCTCCGACAGATACGAAGCCAGAGCCAGAACGACGGCTGGTTTGGCGAACTCGGCCGGCTGGAACGACACCGGCCCGAAATCGAATGACAGGCGCGCACCACCGCGTAGTGCACCCGCAGCCAACACGAGCATGAGCGCCACGACCGCACATCCGTAGAGGAAGAAGGCTCGTTCGCGAAGCAACGTGTAGTCGAATGACATGACTGCGATCATCACCACCACGGCCACGATGAGGTACAAGACCTGTCGCAGCGTGTACCAGTACGGATCGCCGTCGACTTTCCAGAACGTGGCGCTGTAGATCGCGACGGTGCCGATGATCCCGAGCAAAGCGATCGGTGCGAGGATGAGCCAGTCGATGTTTCGACTCGGCTGACCCGGACTCGAACGGATGTTGCCGAGTCCACCGTCGGGCTTGCGCTGAAGAATGGGCAGAGCCATCAGTCGCGACCTCCGGTGGTTCCCCCGCCGAGACAACGATTGTCGGGCAGCTTCCGATCGGGCGCGGCGAACGATGTGGTGATGTCGAGCGGATTGGACGGTGCGACCGCCGGTGTCTTGACAGCACCAGCCAGAGCCATGAAGACACACTTCACCACCGGGGCGGCCGCGCGAGATCCGTAACCGGACTTCTCGAGATAAGCCGAGACCACGAACGGCTGATTGCCGTCGAGACTGAACGCCGAAAAGGCCGACGAGTCGTTCCAGGGCAGACCGGCCGCCCCTTGTGCCGTCCCGGTCTTGCCAGCAATCGGAAGCACTTCGTACGGATAACTCGAGAAGAGGCGTTCACCGGTGGTGGCGTGATACCGCTCGTTGTCGACACCCGGTCCGGTGATCACACGCTGCAGTCCGCGTTTGATGGGCGCGAGGAATTCGGGTTCGATTTCGAGGTTTCGAATCACGTTTGGCTCGTTGAGCTGCAGAGCGACCCGCGATTTCGACAGGTCGGCCACCCCCACGATCGCACTGTCGGGGGTTCCCGGCTCGAGCAAGGCCACCGCGATGAGCGGGCGATTCACCCGGCCGCCGTTGCCGAGAGCCCCGTAAGCCTGCGCCATCTGAACTGGCGACGCGGCGAGGAGTCCCTGACCGATGGCCAACTGCACGTTGTCACCGACGAGGTAGTTGGGGCTTTCCCCCTCCAACAGCACTCCGGTCTCGACGAGTTTGCGCTTGGACTCCTTGTCGGGCACACGGCCAGCCGACTCGAAGGGCAGATCGATACCGGTCTTCGAACCGAACCCGAACTTGCGAACTTCCTCCTGCAGGATCGGCTGCCCACCACGTTCGGAGAAGATCTCTTCACCAATTTTGTAGAAGAACGTGTCGGATGAAACGGCGAGGGCTTCTTCGACTCCGACCCGTCCGTACCGACACGGGTAACGACTACCGCCGCAGAGAGCGTTTCGGTAGATGCACTTGACCACCTGACACGTCTGCTCGTCGATACTCGTGAGCGTGTACGTGCCGCGGTCGAGGTAGGTGTAGGTGGGCCCGCCCGGCAACTGCCCGGAATCGAGGGCGGCATACGCCACGAACGGCTTGAAGTTCGATCCGAGGTTGTACTGACCCTGGATCGCCCGGTTCACGAGAATCGAGCGATCGGGATCATCGGTGCGGGGGAAGATCTGCGCGAATTTGTCGCCCGACAACGAGGACGTGAACCAACGGTTGTCGAACGTCGGGTAGCTCGCCAAGGCCAGAATCTCGCCCGTCTCGTAATTCGACAACACCACCGACCCGGCTGGAGCCTTGAGGTTCTGGCACTCGGGGAACTGCGGTTTGACCGGAAGGTCGTTCTCGTCACGGGCCTGACACGTTTCGACGAATCGACGCAACCGCAATTGCGTCTCTAGGGCGAGTTCGGCGTACTGCTGCAGGTCGAGATCGATCGCCAATTGAAGATCCATGCCGGCCAGGGGCTCGACACGTTCGACTTCGCTCAGGATCGCACCCCGCGAATCGACCTCGTACTTCACGAAACCGGGCGTACCGCGCAGATACGGCTCGAAGATCTTCTCCACCCCGAACTGGCCGACTCGTTCGTTGAGGTCGTACCCGAGATCGCGGTACTGATCGGCGTCCGATTCGGTGATGGCTCCGAGATATCCGACGACATGAGCCGCCAACGGAGCGTACGGGTAGTCGCGTCGCCATTGACTCGTCACGTCGACACCGGGAAAGTCTTCGACACGCTCGATGAGGTACAGAGCGATGTCTTCGCCGACACCCTCTTTCAACGGCATGGGAAGCAGCGGGCTGTACCGGTTGCTCTGGTACCGACCTTCCATGTCGGAGATCGGGAGATCGAGGACCGGCGAAAGTCGCGTGAAGAGTTCGCGCCGCGCATCGTCGTCGCGCATCGCCTCCCAGGCCACGGTGATGGTGAGGATGCGCTCGTTGTCGGCGAGAACTCGGCCCTCGCGATCGAAGATGCGGCCGCGTTCGGGAAGCAATTTGACCGTGCGGGTCTTGTTGGCTTGAACACGCTGTTCGAGCGCCGGTGCGTCGACGACCTGGAGGAACCACATGCGCAAACCGAGCACCGAGAACATCAGCGCGCCGATCGTGCCGATGGCGGCCAAACGACTGGTACGGCGATTGCGGCTCACGCGAAGATCTCCGGCGGAGGCGCCAAGCGTGCACGACGCTTGATCACGAGTCCCCAGCGCATCACTGGCGCAGCGAGTGGAACGATGAGCGCGTTGGCCAGCGCCACGACGATGGCGACCTCGATCACTCGGGTGGTGAGCCAGCCGTCGACCCCGACCCACGTGGCCACGACCGGATACGCGAAGGTGGCGGCGGCCGAACCTCCGGCGCCGATCAGAGCATTGAGCCACCACGGATTGGCGACCGCGAGTGAGTTGGCGTAGCCGGCGAGGAACCCGACGAGTCCGTACACCAACGCCGTGAGTCCGAGGGGGCTGGAGAGAACGAGGTCGAACATCAATCCGAACATGAAGCCGGCCAAGGCTCCGCGCTCGGAACCGCCAGAGATGCCGGCGCCGATCGACATTGCGAGCATGATCTGCAAGGCGATGCCGTCGAATTGGAGGTCGGCGAGCAAGGTCGTCTGCACGACGAGTGCGATGAGACCGATGAGAGTCAGGCGAACCACGGGACGGTTGATGAATTCGATCATGGACTCACCGCCGGCTGATACAGCAGCACGCGAACGAAGTTGAGCGTGGAGAGACGAGCCGTCAAGCGAACTTCGAGCACGGCACCCGAGGTTCCGCTTCGCTCGACGATCTTGACGACGCGGCCGATCACGATGCCGCGGGGCGCGAGACTCTTCGATCCACCCGCGGTGATGACGACGGCACCGACTTTGATTTCACCGAAGCGCGAACTCTGATCGACGAACTCGACGATCGGGGCGCGATCGGAACCGCGTCCGCGGAAGGCTCCGGTCTCGGCTGCCGGCAAAGCGTTGATGTCGACCACCGACGAGGGAGTTGGCTGGGTGGTGGGCGGAGCCACCGTGAGGACGGGGGCGATGGACGTGACCACCGGAGCGATACTCGTCAACGGAGACGGAGACAACGGAGACAACGGTGTCGTCGTGGTCGTCGACGTTGACGTCGGTGTCGTCGTCGTGGTGGTTGTCGTGGTCGTCGTCGGCACGGTCGTCGTCGTCGTGGTCACGACCGGCTCGGGTTCGGGCAGGTTCAAGACCTGAATCGGGATCGCGTACGACACGTCGGTGGCCAACATCACGATCGATCGGTTGGCGAACACTTCGGTGACCTTGCCCACCAGACCAGCCGCATTCACCACGGGCATGCCGACGCGTAGACCGTCACTGCTCCCCTGGTTGATCTCCACCGTCTGCGAAAAATTGGTGGGGTTCTCTCCCACCACCTGCGCCGTGATCGACGAGATGCCGGTGAGGTCGTCGATGCCGTTGAGTGCCAGGAGTTCCTGGGCGTCACGAGCAGTCGCCAAGGCTGCGATGAACGCACCTTCTTGTTGATCGATGCGGTCTTGCAGCCGTTCGTTCTCGGCTTCGAGATCGTCGTATTGCGTGATGCCGCGCCAGGCGTTGCCGATGGGTCGCGTGATGACGCGGCCGGCATCCTGCAGCGGCTGGAACACCGTGCCGAAAGCCCTCCGCACGCCGTCGACCACGGCGTTGCCCTGCAGGTCGAGCGTGATCAGCAGAATGGACGAGAGAGCCAGCAGGACGACGGCTCGTCGTCGGCTCATCGAGAACATGGGGTCACTCGACGGTCTGCGAGAGCATGCCGCGCATGGCCTCGATGTTCTCGAGTGCCCGACCCGAACCCAGAACCACCGAGTACAGCGGGTCGGGTGCGATGTTGATCGGCATGCCGGTCTCGTGAGCGAGACGACGATCGATGCCGGCGAGGAGTGCTCCGCCCCCGGTGAGGGTGATGCCGACGTGCATGATGTCGGCGGCCAATTCGGGCGGGGTCTTGTCGAGGGTGGTGCGCACGGTGTCGACGATCGCCGATACTGGTTCGGCGAGCGCTTCGCGCACCTGCTCGGTGGACAAAGAGATGGTTCGGGGCAAACCGCTGATGAGGTCGCGACCGCGTACGTCGGCGGTCATCTCCTCCTCCATCGGCCAGGCCGAACCCATTTGGATCTTGATGTCTTCGGCTGTCCGCTCACCGACGGCGAGCGAGAACTCCTTCTTGAGGTATTGCATCACGGCTTCGTCGAGTTCGTCGCCCGCGACTCGGAGCGATTGCGCCGTCACGATGCCGCCCAACGAGATCACGGCCACTTCGGTGGTGCCACCGCCGATGTCGACGACCATGTTGCCGCTCGGTTCGTGCACCGGCAGGTCGGCACCGATGGCGGCCGCCATGGGCTCTTCGATGATGTGCACGGGCTTGCGTGCCCCGGCGTACTCGGCGGCGTCCTGAACCGCGCGCTGTTCGACCCCGGTGATGCCGGAGGGAACGCAGATGACCATGCGCGGCTTGCTCCAGCGGCTGCTGTGCACTTTCTGGATGAAGTAGCGCAACATCTTCTCGCAGACTTCGAAATCGGCGATGACCCCGTCTTTGAGCGGACGCACGGCGCGAATGTGTCCGGGGGTCCGGCCCATCATGCGCTTGGCTTCCAGGCCCACGGCCACCGGGCGACCATCGGCCACGTCGAGGGCGACGACCGAGGGTTCGTTGAGGACCACCCCATGTCCCCGGACGTAAATCAGGGTGTTGGCGGTACCGAGATCGATTGCGATGTCGCGGCCGAGGGCCAGCGGGTTGCTCCGGGCCATGACCGCACCTCCTCGCCCCGTGAAGGGGAAATGTTACAGATTCGGGAAGAAAATCCCGATCTCCCGCTCGGCCGAGGCCAGGGAGTCGGAACCGTGGACCAGGTTCTCGGTGAAGAGAATCCCCAGGTCACCGCGGATGGTCCCGGGAGCCGCGGTACGCGGGTTGGTGGCACCCATCATGGTGCGCACGACCTCCCAGGTGTTCTCGGGGCCTTCGACGACCAGGGCCACGACCGGTCCGCGCGACATGAACTCGACGAGGTCGTTGTAGAAGCCCTTGCCCACGTGCTCTTCGTAGTGACGGGCCAAGGTGGCCGCGTCGAGAGTGCGCAGGTCGAGGGCCACCAACTTCAGGTTCTTCGACTCGAAACGGCTGAGGATGGTTCCCACCAGGCCGCGTTCGACGGCGTCGGGCTTCAACAAGACGAGGGTGCGATCGGACATGAGAGACGACGCTATCGGTCGAGCACGTGTGGCCGGGCTGCCCCCACCACGTAGAGCGAGCCCGTGACCAGAATCGCGTCGTCGGCCCCGGCCTCGTGGCGGGCCTCGTCGAGTGCGGCTTCCACCGTGGCGACCACGCGCACGTCGTCGCATCCGATACTGCGCGCGGCTTCGGCCAGTTCGGAGGCCGGTCGACCGCGCGGAGACGGAGCGGTGCAGCAGACCACGACGTCGAATTCGTCGGCGCGAAGCGCCTCGAGCATCTCGACGGGTTCACGACCGCGCAGGCACCCGACCACGAGGATGCGTCGACCGGCCGGATCGAAGTCCTCGAAGAAGACGCTCGCGCACACGTCACCGCCGGCTGGGTTGTGAGCACCGTCAACGATCACCAAGGGCTGATGATCGAGCAACTCGAAACGGCCCGGCATGTTCACCGCGGCCATGGCTTCGGCGATCACGTCGTCGTCGAGTGGTCGGGCGAAGAAAGTCTCCACCGCCGTGATGGCCACCGCTGCGTTGTCGGCCTGGTGTCGGCCGTGCAGTGGCACGAACACGTCGGGATAGATCGTGGTGGGTGTGCGCACCACGACGAGACGACCGCCGAGAGCGAGTTCGTTGGCATCCACCCCGAAGTCGGTGTCGCGCACGAGTAACGACGAACCGCCCGCGGCGCGAAAGATCTCGATCATCTCCGGATCGGTTTCACCGGTGACGACAGCCGAGGCCGACTTGATGATGCCCGACTTCTCGCGCGCGATGTGGGCGCGGGTCGGCCCGGCGAACTCCATGTGATCGAGACCGATGTTGGTGATGACGGCAACCTGAGCGTCGACGACGTTGGTGGCGTCCCAACGACCGAGCAAACCGACTTCGATCACCATGGCATCGACGGCCTGATCGGCGAACCAGCGAAACGCCGCCGCTGTACAGGTGTCGAAATAGCCGGGCCGAACGCCGGCGATGATCTCCAGATCGGCGATCGCGCCCACCTGCTCGCCGAAGTCGGCATCGGAGATCGGAACGCCGTCGATCATCATGCGTTCGTTGACCCGCTCGAGGTGCGGACTGGTGTACGTGCCCACCCGCAGGCCACTGGCCACGAGTAGACGGGTGATCATCTGGGCGGTCGAGCCCTTGCCGTTGGTGCCGGTGATGTGGATGACCGGAGCGCAGTGCTGCGGATCGCCCATCGCGGCGCAGAGACGCTCGATCGTGGCCAGAGAAGGCGACTCGATTCGGCCGGTCTTCTCGTAGGTGGCGTGTTCGTCGAGGTAGTCGAGCGCTTGCGGGTAGTCCATCAACTCGCAGCGCGGCGCGGCCGCTGCGAACGTACGGCTGCGCGCGGCACCAGTGTGGGCGGAATCTTCGCGTTCACGGTGTCGGCGTCGACCACCACACGAGCCACGTCGTTGCGGCCCGGCAACTCGTACATCGTGTTGAGCAGAGCGTCTTCGAGGATCGCGCGCAGACCACGCGCGCCGGTGCCTCGCTTGAGCGCGAGATCGGCCACCGCGTTGAGCGCCGACTCGGTGAGTTCGAGCTCGACGTCTTCGAAGTCGAAGAACTTCTGGTACTGCTTCACGAGCGCGTTCTTGGGCTCGACGAGGATCTTCACCAGAGCATCCATGTCGAGGTTCTGCACCGCGCCGACCATGGGCAGACGGCCCACGAACTCGGGGATGAGTCCGAACGCCAAGAGGTCTTCGGGGAGAACCTGCGAGAACAATTCACCGGGATCTTTTTCGGCCTTGCTGCGCACGGTCGCGTGGAAGCCGACTCCCTTGTGGCCGATGCGCTGCTCGATGATCTTGTCGAGACCAGCGAACGCACCGCCGCAGATGAAGAGAACGTTGGTGGTGTCGATCTGGATGAATTCCTGGTGCGGATGCTTGCGACCGCCCTGCGGAGGAACCGAAGCCACGGTGCCTTCGAGGATCTTGAGCAGAGCCTGCTGCACACCTTCACCCGACACGTCGCGCGTGATGGACGGGTTCTCGCTCTTGCGGGCGATCTTGTCGATCTCGTCGATGTAGATGATGCCCGTCTCGGCCTTCTTCACGTCGAAGTCGGCAGCCTGGATGAGCTTCAAGAGAATGTTCTCGACGTCTTCGCCCACATAGCCGGCCTCGGTGAGCGCGGTGGCGTCGGCGATGGCGAACGGCACGTTGAGCATGCGCGCCAGGGTCTGGGCCAGGTGCGTCTTGCCGCAACCGGTGGGTCCGAGGAGAAGGATGTTGCTCTTGGCCAGTTCGACTTCGTCACGCTTCGCGAGAACGTTGTCCTTCTGGTACTGGATGCGTCGATAGTGGTTGTAGACGGCCACGGCCAGAACCTTCTTGGCCTGGGTCTGGCCCACCACGTATTCGTCGAGGAAGGTGCAGATCTCGCGCGGATTCGGGAGATCGTCCATCTTCAAGTCGGAGGCTTCACTGACCTCTTCCTCGATGATCTCGTTGCAGAGATCGATGCACTCGTCGCAGATGTAGACGCCAGGGCCGGCGATGAGCTTCTTGACCTGCTTTTGCGACTTGCCGCAAAACGAGCATTTCAAGATTTCGCCGGTGTCGCCGAATTTCGCCACGTCTACCCTCCCTCGGGTTCACAGTCTGACGGATGGCCGACCCTGTTGTCGGCGATTTGCGTCAAGACCTTGAGCAGAACCCCGAAAGACGCTGGTCAGCGGATGGGTCCGCCCCGGTCGACGACCGCGCGGCTGGAGATGACCTCATCGATGATTCCGTACCGGAGCGCCTCGGACGCTTCCATCACGAAGTCACGATCGGTGTCGGCGTGGATGCGCTCGATCGGCTGGCCGGTGTGGCGAGCCAAGATTTCCTCGAGCAGATCGCGCATGCGGAGGATCTCCTTCGCGGCGATCTCGAGATCGGTCACCTGGCCGTACCCGACCTGACCATAGGGCTGGTGTAAGAGCACGCGACTGTGTGGCAGGGCGAGACGCTTGCCCTTGGTCCCCGCGGCGAGCAGAACGGCAGCGGCACTGGCCGCCTGGCCGAGACAGATCGTGGCGATGTCGTTCTTGATGAACTGCATCGTGTCGTAGATCGCGAACAGCGCGGTGATGTCGCCACCGGGGCTGTTGATGTAGATGTTGATGTCCTTGTCGGGGTTCTCGCTCTCGAGGTGGATGAGCTGAGCACACACGAGGTTGGCGATCGTGTCGTCGATCGGAGTGCCGAGGAAGAGGATGTTCTCCTTCAACAAACGGCTGTAGAGGTCGTAGGCCCGCTCACCGCGGTTCGTCTGCTCGACGACCGTGGGGACGTAATAGTTGAAAGCGTCAAGATTCATGAATCGGCCTCGTCGGGGTCGTGATCGTTATCGTGCTGAAGGTCGTGGTCGGCGGCCGGGAGGCCGACAACAGTGTCGCTGTCCAGTGTGGCACCGGACGGGTCGACAAACGTGACGTTGTGCACGAGCCAGTCGAGGGCCTTGCTCTTGGAGATCTCGGCGGCCAGATCGACCAGAGCATCGTTGGCCTGGTACGCGGCGCGCACCTGGTCGACGGTGATCAACTTCGGCTTCTTCTTCGAGCCCGACATCATTTGCTGACGGATGGCGTCATCGTTCGAGCGGTCGGCGATTCCGGCCAGTTCGCGCTCGACGTCGTTGTCATCGGCGTGAAGTCCTTCGGCCTCCACGACGGCGCGCAAGGCCAGATCGACCTTGGCCGCCTTCACCGAGGCCGGACGGAACGACTCGATGAACGTGGCCGGCTCCTGGCCGGTCGCCTGCAACCACTGTTCGAGATCCATGCCCTGCGACGCGAACTGGCGAACCACGTTCTGGACGCGGCGCTGCAGATCGGCCGACACCATCGACTCGGGAGCATCGACGGAAACGAGTTCGACCAATGCGTCGGTGACCTTCTCGACCAGTGAGTTGCGGACCTGATTCCAACGCGCGTCGGTCATGCGCTCGGCAACCGACTCCTTCCAGGCGGCGATGGTGTCGAAACCTTCGACGTTGGCGGCGACCCACTCGTCGGTGAGATCGGGAACCACGAGCTCTTGAACCGACGTCACCTTGACCACGAAGTCAGCTGGTTCTTCGGTGCCGTTGGGAGTGTCGGTGAAGGTCAGTTCGGCGCCGGCCGATGCGCCGGTCAACTTGTCGTCGAACTCGGGTGACACCCACTTCTTGCCGATCTCGTACGACCAGTCGTCGACCGCGAGACCCGCGACCGGCTCGCCACCACGCGAGCCGACGAGGTCGACCACCACGAAGTCGCCCACACCAGCCGGGCGTGACACATCGGTGAGTGTTCCCTGGCGACGGAGTTCGGCGGTGACCACGTCGTCGATGTCGGTGTCGGACACCGTGGGTGCATCGATCTCGACGCGCAAGCCGGCGTAACCGGGCACGGTGACGACCGGACGAATCTCGCACGTGGCCGTGAACGTGACCGGACCGTTGAGGTGGCCACCTGTGACCTCGATCTCGGGGGTGGCGATGATGTCGACGTCGTTCTCGCGGACCGCGCGAGCGAGGTACTGCGGGATGGAATCTTGGAGAGCCTGACCGCGCGCCGCTTCGAGACCGATGCGGGCTTCGAGCACCTTGCGCGGAGCCTTGCCCTGACGGAATCCGGGGAGACGCAGGTCGCGGCCGATCTTGGAAAGCGCAGCGTCGATGTCGCGGGAGAAGTCGGCCTCGTCGATCTCGACGGAGAGCACGACCTTGTTGCCCTCGTGGGCTTCACATGTCGTTTTCACAGGGAGCGAAGTGTACCGGCGGCCCGAAACGTGCGCCCCGCCCCGCCATGCGCCAAGATGGTCACCATGACGACGTGGAAGCCCCATGCCCTCGCCAAGCCCCATCCGAATCAGCTCGATCTCCGTCTGCGCGACAAGGTCGTGGCCTCGGTCGATCTGGCCGACGTCCCGGCGGGTACCGAGGGGCGCGTTCTCCTCGCCAATGGCTTCAATTGGCAGCGCTACCGCGTGCAGTTCGTGAACGGTGTGGAGTTGGGCGACCTCGACGGTCGGCACATCGCACCGATCGGTCGCGCCGCCAAGCGTCTGCGCAAAGCCAAGCGCTGAACGTGTCGTCGTTACGCCACCGGTTCCCTGCCCTGGCCGGTTCGGCTGGCGAGTGGGCACGATTCGACGGACCGTCGGGAACTCAAGTGGTCGACGTGGCCATCACCGCCATGACCGACTGGATGACCTCCGGGAGCACCGCGGCCGCCGGAGGACCGTTCGCCGCGGCTCAGGAATGTCAGTCACTCCTCGATCGCACTCGAGTGACACTCGGGCAGTTGTTCGGCGCCGACCCGGCCGGGTTCAGTTTCGGCACGAACACCACCACGTTCAACATGGCGTTCGCCAATGCCGTGAGCGAGACGTTGCGTCCTGGTGACCGCATCGTCGGCACGCGACTCGACCACGACTCCAACGTCATGCCCTGGCGCCGCGCCTGCGCGCGGGCGGGGGCCGAACACGTACTCGCTGATTTCGATCCGGCCACCGGAGTCCTCTCCCCCGAATCGGTCATCGCTCTCATCGACGATCGCACTCGTTGGGTCACCGTACCCATGGCGTCGAATCTTCTCGGCACCATGCCCGATCTGCCGCCCATCATCGAGGCCGCCCACGCCGTGGGGGCTCGTGTGTACGTCGACGCCGTCGCGGCCGCACCCCATCACCGCATCGACATCACCGCACTCGACTGCGATGCCCTCGTGACGTCTCCTTACAAGTGGTACGCACTGCACTCGGGAGTGCTGTGGTGCAAGCCCGAACTCATGGCCGAACTCGATTGGTGGCGTGTGCGGCCAGCACCCGATGCGGGTCCGCGCAAGCCCGAGACCGGCATGCCCAACTTCGAAGCGATCGCCGGCGTCGACGCCGCGGCTCGGTTCCTTCTCGAAGAAGGCATGGAATCACTGGCTCGCTTCGAGGCCGACGTGTTCGCTCACCTGTGGGATGGCCTCGGCGCGATCGCAGGCGTTCGTCGCATCGGGCCGACCAACCCGGTGCTGCGAGCACCCACGGCCGCATTCGTGATCGACGATGTGGCACCGTCGATCGTGGCGACGCGCCTCGCCGAGCAGAAGATCGCCGTGTGGGACGGACACGCCTACGCCGTCGAGGTGGTGCACCACCTCGGTCTGGCCGAATCGGGTGGCGTGGTGCGAGCCGGCATCGTTCGCTACATCGAACACTCCGACGTCGACCGTCTGCTGGCCGCCGTCGACGCCATCGCCCGCCGCGGCTGACTCGGTCAGTCGTCGGTGCGACGACTTCTCGAGATCTCGAGGCGAGCCGCGAACACGGCCGCCTCGGTCCGACGTTCCATGTCGAGTTTGGCGAGCAAATTGCTCACGTAATTTTTCACCGTCTTTTCGGCCAGGTGCAGGCGCTCGCCGATCTGTCGATTGGTGAATCCCTCGGCGATGAGGTCGAGGATTTTTCGCTCTTGTTCGGTGAGTCGTGCCAGTCGCTCGTCTTCTTCGGATGGCTCGCGCAAACGGCGAAGCACGCGGCCGGTGACAGCCGGGTCGAGGAGAGACTCTCCCGTGGCGACCCGCTCGACCGCATTGATCAATTCGTTGCCCCGAATCTGCTTCAACACGTAGCCGGATGCGCCCGCCATGATGGCTTCGAACAACGCTTCGTCATCCGAGTACGACGTGAGCATGAGGCAATACACGTCCGGCCACTCGCTACGAACCTCGCGGCACACTTCGACACCGTTGCCATCAGGAAGACGCACGTCCAGGATCGCCACTTGCGGCTTGGTCGCCTTGATACGCGGGAGCGCGTCAGCAGCGAGACCTGCTTCGCCGACGACTTCGATGTCTCCAGTCGATTCGAGCAATGCACGAACCCCCTGACGCACGACTTCGTGGTCGTCGAGGAGAAAGACGGAAATCGCCATGACCGAAGTGTGCCAAGTTTCTCGTCGACCGAGAAAGGGACCTTGGTCCCAACGATCGTCGGGTACGTTCTTTTCGTGCTCGACGACGACATTCTTCGGCAGGCACTCGACGGGAGTCCCGACGGTGTGCTGATCGTCGATCAGTACGGCTCCGTCCGGTACGTCAACCAGGCCGTGTCACGTATCACGGGATTCTCCGCGACCGACCTCATCGGCCAGCCCGTGGAGACTCTCGTGCCCGAGCGAGCCCAGAGCGACCACGTTCGTCATCGCAATGGCTACACCGAGTCGCCCCGAACTCGACCGATGGGTCAGGGACTCATTCTCACGGCGAGACACGCCCACGGACACGAAGTTCCCGTGGAGATCAGCCTGTCCCCCGTGACCACCGTCGACGGATCTTTCACCGTCGCGTCGATTCGTGACATTTCCGAGCGCCTCGCCACCGATCGACGACATCAGGCCACGCGCGAAATGCTCACTCTCTCGGCCGAACGCGAGCGCATTGCTCGCGATCTCCACGACACGGTTCTACAGCGATTGTTCGGACTCGGACTGGAGATGCAAGCCGTCGGTCTCAACGCCACCGAGCCCGTCGCGCATCGACTCGAGACCGCCGTCGACGAGATCGATCGCATCATCAAGGAGATCCGCACCAGCGTGTTCACCCTGGGCGCGGCCAAACGCGAAGGTTCGCTCGGTCAGGAACTCGGAGACATCATCGCGCAATCAGCTCGGGTGCTCGGATTCTCGCCGCGGCTCCGAATCGAAGGACCAGTCGAGAACATGGTGACACCAGCGACGAGACGAGATCTCGTGGCGGCGCTACGCGAAGCGTTGGCCAATGTCGCTCGACATTCCGAGGCCACCGCGGTCACGGTCGATCTCCTGCTTCACGACGACGAATTGCTCGTGCGGGTCGTCGACAACGGGGTCGGCTACTCGCCGGAACGATCGTCCGGGGCCGGAAACGGGCTCGCCAATCTCGCGGCCCGCGCGGCTGTGCACGGTGGCGAATTCCGCATTGGGGGTTCTGACGACGGTGGAACCGTGTTGGAATGGTCGATCAACGTGTCGTGATCGGGACCAAAGTCCCGGCACGACCCGCCGGTCTGCCCTGATCCGAACGTCGGTTCCACGCCACAGTGGATGCATGAGCCGTGACGACACTCGTTCCGTTTTGATGTGGGGTGCCTTCGGCGTCGCCGTAGCCGCTTTGTTCATCGCGATTGCCGGTCTCACCGGCTTGGTCGAGCGCGAAACCGCATCATCAGCCAATGGAGGTGACGTGGCGGCGGGGGTGACCGTGATCGATGTGCAACTGTCCGAGTTCGCCATCACACCGGCGGCGATCGTGGCCCCACCGGGTCCGGTTCAACTGCGCGTGACCAACGTCGGTTCGATCGCCCACAACCTGTCGGTCCCGACGCTCGGAAAGAAGACCCTCGATCTTCTCGGCGGCGAGAGTGAAACACTCGATCTCGGTACGTTGGACGAAGGAGTACTCGACGTGCTGTGTGAGATCGCCGGCCACGCCGGCTCGGGAATGGTCGCGACCCTCACCGTCACGTCAGCCGCCGGAGCGACATCGTCTCCGGCCGCGTCGACTTCCGGGTCGCTGCACGGTTTCGCCAACTGGCAGGAAATGGACAAGGCCATGGAGTTGCGCGCCAAGGCCTATCCGGCCGCGACGATGGGCGAAACAGGCGGCCAAGTCATGACGCCCGAAATCGACGCTGATGGCACCAAGGTGTTCCGACTGACCGCCAAAGAGACCGACTGGGAAGTCGAGCCCGGCAAGATCGTCAAGGCCAAGACGTACAACGGAGTGGTGCCCGGCCCGGAGATCCGCGTCGAGGTCGGCGACAAGGTTCGCGTGATCATCACCAACGAGCTCACCGAATCGACCTCGATCCACTTCCACGGAATTCGAGTGCCGAACGAGTACGACGGCGTCGACCCCTACACGCAGAAGCCGGTCATGCCCGGTGAGACGTTCATCTATGAGTTCACGACTCTCGAGCCGGCCGTCGGCATCTACCACCCTCACCACGATGCTCAGATTCAGATTCCTGACGGAATGTTCGGGGCCTTCATGGTGGGGACCATGCCGATTCCATCCGCGATGATCGACAAGGGCTACACCCAGGTCGACAAGGAAACCACCATGGTCCTCAACGACTCGGGTGCCATCGGCCTTTCGCTGAACGGCAAGTCGTTCCCGGCCACGGAGGCCTACACACTTCGCCTGGGCCAGGTGATGATGGTGCACTACCAGAACGAGGGCCTCATGGGTCACCCGATGCACTTGCACCAACCGGTCGGCTGGGTGATCGCCAAAGACGGACACCCGCTCGACGTTCCGATGCCCACCGACACCTTGTGGGTCTCACCCGGTGAGCGCTACACGGTGCTGTACAAGGCGATTGATCCAGGGGTGTGGGCCTGGCACTGCCACATCCTCAGCCACGCCGAAGGTCCGCAGGGAATGTTCGGAATGGTGTCAGCACTGATCGTCACGCCGTAAGGGATTTTCCCCGTCCACCGACGCAGCTCTCAGCGGTCGAGGCCGAGGACTTCGAAGTTTTCGGCCCACCGATCGAGGGCCGCGTCGATCTGGACGGGCTTCACCGGTGCCGACACGAAGTAACCCTGAACTGCGTCGCAGCCGAGGCTGCGAATGAGCGTGA
>Ga0169931_10000188_pt1 | contig 97463 bp, 103 predicted proteins | sample Kivu_15m_20L_FD_129675 | JGI IMG/M metagenome (GOLD analysis project Ga0169931, IMG submission 129675) | Freshwater microbial communities from Lake Kivu, Western Province, Rwanda to study Microbial Dark Matter (Phase II) - Kivu_15m_20L... | ecosystem: Environmental > Aquatic > Freshwater >...
CAGGGGTCGATGAGCGTCTTCCTGTTCCGATGATCCTGCCCCCAGTTCCTGACTTGGTTGAGCTTCGTTTTGCAAGAATTTTGGTTGTTGATGACGTTGCAGACACCGGGCACACCCTCAAAACTGTTGAGGAGTTTTTCAAAGGTCGCGTGAAGGAAGTGCGCACGGCGGTGTTGTATGAGAAGCCACGTTCCGTCGTGCGTTGCAATTACGTGTGGAAACACACTGCCTTGTGGATCAATTTTCCCTGGTCTGATCAAGGGCCGGTCGTACAGCGCGACAATGTCGTACTAGACGCGTGATCGCGTCGCGTGCGTTGAACATGAATGCGCGCACTTACTCAGAAGACATCACGAATCACCGTTAGCGCGGCATTTCGTCCGCTTGATCCCCACACGCCAGCCCCGGGGAATGTTGCGGCACCAGTGAGATACAAGCCTTTGATGCTTGTTCTGTAGCGAGTGAGCTCTTGAGGTTTTCCGAAAAACGCAGCTATTGGTCCGCCTGCAAAGCTTGTTGCGTGGCCACGCGGTAGGTGAAAGTCATTTTCGTAGTCGACCGGTGTGACTGCTCGCCAGGCCGCGATAGACGAAAGGAATCCCGGTTGCACCAACGTTGCGAATTGGTCGAGCCATCGTTGTGGCTCGGGGGAGTTGGTCCACCCGCCAGCGAGCGCATACGGCGTGTATAGCGCCTCGAGACTGAGGACATGTTTGTCCGGTGGAGCGAGAGTCGTGTCGATAGTCGAAGGCACATTGACCAGCAATGCCATGCGTGGCATGGTCTGTCCGTTGGTCAACAACTGTGCACCACGATGTAATTCGGTCGAGGACGGGCTGATCACAGTGGTTGGCGCCACATCGTCTCCGCCAAGCTCTCGCATCATGTCCGAGTCCAGTCCGGTGAGCTGTGGCAAGTCAGTGATGACCGCATCGATCTTCGATTCGTATCCGTCTTGTAATGGCATCTCTTGCCATCGGTTGATCATCTTGCCTGCGCCTGCCGGAGCGTTGCGAAGCCAACGAACGAATGTGTCGTGCGGGCTGCATGCAGACACCACGACCCGCGCGGTGACGGTCGTGTTGTCGCTCATGTGCACCGAGCTCACATGGTCGCGCTCGCAGTTAATCGCGACGACCCGCGTATTGAGTCGCAGAACACCTCCACTTGCGAGGTACGACGACAAAATTGCTTCAGGCACTTTCCCGCTACCGCCGCGGGGTCGACCCACCGTTGATGCGTGACGAAGCGCGTACGTCATCGCGCCAAGGCCGGTGCCAGGAGTTTCCGGAGACACTCCCCATACAACCGGGCCTTCAACGAGTGCAGGTCCGACAACGGAGTCGTCATCGAAAAACTCTCGCAGCACATCAGCGGCGGACATGCGGCTGTAACGAAGGAGAGCCGGCACTCCACGGCCTCCCCGGCGAGCGACAGTGGCGAGCAGGCTGCTGCGCGACGGCGGCTGGGCTGCAGCAGCCAGAACAAGGCGTGCGAGGGGCACCATTGTTCGCGCGTATCGCCGATAGCCGTTCACTGAATTGGGGTGCACCCGATTCAAGGCGTCGAGCGTCCGATCAACGTCTTTGTAAATCGGCCAGAAACGTTGGGTTGACCAATCGCCATTGATTTGTGCCGGTTCGACATCGATGTAGTCGAGTCCGTGCTCGGCCAGGCGAAGTTCTTCAGAGACTGGGGTAGTGCGAAAAGTGAGATGGTCGCAGTTGCAGATATTTGCCACGGTGCCGGCAAATGTCTCGCTTGCCGCAGTGCCGCCGACCATGTGGCGAGCCTCGATGAGAAGTGTCGACACGCCGTGTTTGACGAGATACGCCGCCGTGATGAGGCCATTGTGTCCAGCACCAATCACGACCGCATCAAAGTCCGTCTGTCGGTGCTTCATGTTCTCATTGAACCACTCAGATAGGTTGAGGACATGACTCTCCGAGAATTCGGAAATCTTCGTGGTCCGCAGGTGTCGCAACAGTTGACCTCAACGTCAGTGTTGGTGCTACCAGTGGGAGCTATCGAGCAACACGGGCCCCATTTACCGTTGAACACCGATTTGGTGGTTGCAGAGGCAGTTTCTCGCTCGGCTGTGGAGCGGGTCGGCGAGCGGCTCGAGTGCTGGTTGCTGCCATCTCTTGCGGTGTCCAAGTCGAATGAACATGCATGGTCGGCAGGAACCTTGTGGTTGTCTGCAAGAACATTGTTGTCAGTCCTAGAAGACATCGGCCGAAGTGTGGCCACGACACCCGCGCGAAAATTGGTTTTTGTCAATGGTCATGGTGGCAACAGTTCATTGCTCTCAGTGGCGAGTCGAGAATTGCGCCTGAAGTACGGCTTGCAGACTTTTTTGACTCATCCGCACATACCAGCTGATCAAGGCGGAAGTTCGTCAGCATCCGAGATGGGCATGGGGGTGCATGGCGGCGATGATGAGACATCGGTGATGTTGCACTTACGCCCGGAACTCGTTGACATGAGTCTCGCTGTACGACGCGTGCCAGAGAAATTAGCGGCAAGCAAGCATGTTCGGTTCGGTGGCTCCGTGTCATTCGGATGGCTTTCGAACGATTTCCATGCCGATGGCCACATTGGAGATCCCACGAAAGCGACGGCTGAACGCGGCAAAGTGCTCTTTGATGGTGCGATTGCCAACTTGTGTTCGGCACTCGAAGAGATTCACGACTTCGAATTTGGTCGATAGAACGACAAAGGGGCGGACACCGAAGTGTCCGCCCCAGGTCACGTTCCCGTGACTGTCAGTTGTCAGGGCAGCGCAATCGACGTGTCGATGAACTCGTTCGTGACAATGTCTGCCGGCGTCAGCCCTTCTTTGACCTTTGCACCAGTTGCGGTGTAGATCGGCGTCGCCTTCTCGATGAACGCAGTTACGCGATCGAGATCGAATGAGGCGAGCGTGCCGTCGGGGCTATTGGCCACGAGATTGTCCTCTTGCATCTTGGCGACAGCTGCTGCAGCCTGCCCTGCGTCGTAGGCCCAACCGTTGTTGTACTGCTGCACAAGATCGAGAACCAATGCATTGGCACGATCTGGGCTGGCGATGTACTCACGCTGTGACTTCTGGATGGCAGGAACGAGCAATGGCCAGCAAGCCTTGTTTGCTTCGAAGCTGTCCATCGTTGCGCCGATCGACTGTGCGTACGCAGTCCAACCTGCATCGTGGATGTATTGGTATGCAACTGGCTTCTTCCAGTCAGCGAGAACTTCCTGGTAGAAGTACGGCTCTGCCGTGCCGAAGCCCTGCTGAGCGTCTTTTCCGCCAGCCGCGATGAAGTTTGCAGGTGTTCCATCGTAGGTGCCGTCCGCTTGGTCCTTGTCGACGATTCCAGACTCGACGAGGTAGTCCATGTAGGCCGCACCGTCGAAGTAGCGAATTTTGACTTTGTCAGCCTTGAGGTCTGCCACAGTCTTCGCATTTGGGTAGGTCGCTGGGTCCCACATGATGATCTGCGGATTGATGTTGAATGGTGCAACCATTGTCATCGATGGCTTCTCGACTGATTGTGAAACCGCTTCGTCCGTGCTGATGAAACCAGCTGTGATCGCCGGATCTTGGTACATCATCGCGAGAGGCGACTGGTAGCCGGTTGCCGGACCGCCAGCGCGAACTTCAACCTTGACTCCGGTGTCTTGACCTTCGACCACGAGTGTCCCAGTGACGGACAACTTCTCGGTGTTGACCGTGTAGCCCTCGCCGACGAGGTTGTACAAGAAGCCATGCTCGGCCTCTGGGTTCCAGTCGGTCTGGAAGACGACGGTCTCGGGGCACGAACCTGCGAGGCTCACACCTTCACCAGCCGCAGCTGTTGTGTCGGTGCTTTCTGCCGCAGCAGTTGTGTCTGTGCTTGAACCATCGTCGCCACCGCAGGCAGCCAGCGTGAGCAAAGCTGCGAGGGAGGCTCCGAAGAGTGCTCTTTTATTCATATATGTGTGTCTCCTGGTTTGGTGTGTGGTGTTGGTGGTGTGAGGTTATGTGCCCCTCGTGGTGATGTGCCACTTCCCGACGGCACGCTTTGCGAGCCAACCGAAGAAGAGGAACACCACCAGACCTAATGCGCTTGCAAGAAGAATTGCTGCAATCAACTCTGGTCCCCAGAGTCTCGATCGATAGACGTCAATTTGGGCGCCAATTCCGACGACGCCGCCCTGACGGAAATAAAAGTCACCAACGACAGCCCCAATGACTGCAAGGCCAGCAGAGATGCGCAGACCAACAAATATGTTCGGCAGCGCCGCAGGAAACTGCAGCTTTGTCAAGCGCGTCCACGACGATGCTCCTTGAAGAGTGAAAAGTTCATGTTGGCTCTTGTCCGCAGAGAGAAGCCCGAACAACGTGTTGCTAACAATCGGGAAGATGGAGATGAGTACAACGACGAGAAGTCGTTGGTTCATGGTGCCATCGATGATTGCTCGAATAAGTGGAGTCAGCGCCAAGATCGGCGCAGACTGAATCGCAACGAGATATGGCCATGTCGCACGCTCCAGCCAACGACGTGTGCTCATCGCAATGGCAAGTGCCATTCCGACGATGATTGTTATGACGAGACCGATGAGCGCAACCTTCGCTGAATCCCAAAGTGACATAAGAATCGGCTGCAGTCCACGGCGTTCGCCGCTGCGCCACACGAAGAATCCCTCGGATATGACCCGATGGGGTGGCGGAAGCAAGAAGCGCTTATGAGGTGGTAGCAGCACCATTGAAACCAGATACCACACACCGATGAAGAGGCAGAAGGTGACGAGCGGTCCGATCAAGTCAGAGGCGCGCGATTTATCGGGTGCATCGGGTGCAGCATGGTCGAGTCGCGCACTCGGTGGTGTTGCTGGATCCAGCGGAACTTGAGCGGTGGAGCTCTGAAGGATGCTCATTGGTGAGCCCCTCTCAATGCATGAGACACCTGACCACAGAGTTCCGCGAATTTCGGCTCGTATCGAAGGTCGTGTGTACGCGGATAGGGGAAAGGCACATCGAAGACATCGGTGATGCGTCCTGGCCTCGAAGACATGACGAGAACTTTCGTGGACATGTACACAGCCTCGGTGATGGAGTGCGTAATGAAGAGCCCTGCGAAGCCTTCGTGTTGGAACAGTCTCAATAATTCATCATTGAGGCGTTCGCGAGTGATTTCATCAAGTGCGCCGAACGGTTCATCAAAGAGGAAAACTTTCGGCTTCATCATGAGCGAGCGGGCGAGGGATGCACGCATCTTCATGCCACCAGATAGCTGACGCGGATACTTGTCTTCAAAACCACTCAGACCCACAAGTTCGATCGCGTCCGCGCAGGCCATCGCACGCTGTGCTTTCTCGATCTTGTGAAGTTCGGCGATGAGTTCTACATTGCGTCGCACAGTTCTCCATGGCATGAGTGTTGCGTCTTGAAATACGAACCCGATTGAGTCCCTATCGACGTCACAAATACCACTGGTGTTCTTCTCAAGATTCGAAGCGATTCGAAGAAGGGTCGACTTTCCGCAGCCCGATGGTCCGACGACTGTGACGAACTCGCCCGGACGAATGAAGAAGGAGACGTCGTCCAGAGCTCGAGTGCCGTCTGGAAAAGTCATCGACACGTGATCGAATGACAGCACCGCCCCTGAACTGTGCCGCATTGTGGGTGCATCGGTCATATTCCCTCCATCGAGAATTACCGCACTCGCACCTCCCACCGCACGCACACTAGAAGAGCCATGCTTCGTGAAAGTGACGAATGTGTTTACTTTCTGTTTCAGAGTCTGCTGTGTAAACGTTGCCCGTGACGAATGATGACTCGCTCGGTGCTTTGCATGGCCACGGCCTCACGAAGACTTTGCGCCCGGATAAGAAGGAAGTTCGCCGGAGCACCAACTGAGATATCCACAGGCTGATGTCCTATGGCACGTTGAGCGTTGATCGTGACTGCGTGAAATGCCTCATCTATGAGGACGTGTCCTGCAAGGACGAGAAAACCGGCTGTCTCAAGGGGGTCGCCCTTCCCGAGCGGGTTGAACGGATCCTGCAAGTTGTCTCCACCCGCAGCGACATTCACCCCGTGGGCGCTCAAAAGTGAAACCGGTGTCAGGCCGCGAGGAACATGCGAGTGCCGATCTCGTCCTTGGAGATACAGGTTGGTGAGGGGAAGAGAGATGACACTGATGTCTGCCTCAGCAACCTTCTCGGCGACACGATGTTGATGATCTGTCGCCTGCATACCAAGAGCAACGCAATGACTAGCGGCGATCGAGACAGTTGAGCCGGTCGAGATTTTGAGATCAGCACATTGCTCGAGATCAGAAGAGTCGGGTCGGGTGTTTTCATCGGCATGGAGATCAAGTGGCACCTCATATTCGCTTGCAAGTTCGAAAAGAAACTGAAGGGCATCGGCAGGCTCATCATCCAAATGAGGACAACCACCGATGACGTCAACTCCGGCTTCGATGGCTGCGCGCGCCAATGCGCGGTTGTCCGCTCCGTGCGTGCCCGAGAGCGGCCAGCCGACGAGCGCGGCCACTTGCATGTCGATGAAACTCGCACAGCGTTGTTTCACTTCGAGCAACGCTTCGATATTTCTCAGATCGGAATCAACCGTGGTGTCTGCGTGCGATCGAACAAGTTGAACACCGCGAGCCGACAACAAGTGTGCCGCACGTTCTGCGCGTTCGAGGGTGTCTTCGTATGTGAGGCTCCCACGCGCAGCTTCGATGCCGTGGAGCGCTCCCATCAAATCTCCGGTGAGGTTGTCGATTCGCTCTGACAGATACGCCTTATCAAGGTGGGCGTGCGGTTCGACCAGCGGTGGAAGGGCGAGATAGCCGCGCCCGTCAATGACAGTGTCTGCGTGTTGCGAGTCGAGGTGAGTCGAGGGCTTGATCTCGACAATGATGCCGTCGGACATGAGGATGTCAACGACGACGCCGGACAGCAACCGGGCGCCGTGAACGATGGTGCTTACGGCTGAGTCTGGCTTCGGGTTCATGTCGAAGTCGAGTCGTTCGGATGACTGGTAGTCGGCCACATGTTTCGCGCTGTCAGAACATCTCGAAGCGCGCGAGTGTCGTCGCTCATGATGCCGTCAACACCGAGATCGATGAGTCGAGCAATTTCCTGAGGATCATCAATGGTCCACACATGGACCAGAAGTCCCACCCGATGCGCTGTCTCTATGAAGCGCTTCGTGACGAGCGGAAGGGGCCCCTGTTTGACAGGTACTTGTGCGACGTGAGCACCCAATCCTGTTGCGAGACGATCGTGGGATGTCGTGGCGGCGAGCAGGCGAGCGACTCCTCTTGGTCCAAGTGACGTGCATACATCATCGCCAAGGGAAGAGCGGATCTGATTGAGACGTTTGTCGCTGAAGGATCCCACACAAATCCGTCCGAGTACATCTGTGCGTCGAAGTAGTCCAATCAAAGGTTCGACGACAACATCTGATTTGCAATCGATGTTGATTCTTGCTGACGGCCATGTTGTGAGAATCTCCTCGAGAAGTGGAATGTTGTGCGCGCCGTCGACGCGAATGCCTTTCAACTCTGACCATGTGAGGTCCTCGATGCGAGCGCAGACTCCGCAAGTGCGGCTGAGATCCTCATCGTGGAAGGCGACGACCACTCCGTCAGCCGTCAGATGGACATCTGTCTCCAAGTAGACATAACCAAGATTGATCGCGTCTTGAAAGGCCGCCATTGTGTTTTCGGGTGCGCTTCCCGTACCCCCGCGATGTGCGAAGGCATGGAAGAAAGGCCAATCAAGATACGGATGAGCCGTCATGCACGTATCAGATCTTTCGACCGGCAGCAGCCCAGTATTCATCCTTCAACAAACGCTTGTAGAGCTTTCCCGTTGGATGACGAGGAAGCTCAGCACGAAAGTCGACACTTCGGGGACACTTCACGTCTGCCAGTTTGCTGCGACAGAACGCGATGAGCTCTGCCGCCAATTGGCGAGCGTCATCATCGGAGGCCGGCATGGTCACTGGTTGGATGACTGCTTTCACTTCTTCACCAAAGTCATCATTGGGCACACCGAACACTGCAACGTCCACGATCTTTGGATGCTGAATCAGTACGTTCTCGGCTTCTTGTGGGTAGATGTTTACGCCACCCGAGATGATCATGAATGCTTTGCGGTCGGTCAGGTACAAGAAGTTGTCTGCATCGAGATATCCGACGTCACCGAGCGTTGACCAACCTCGACCCTTTGGATCACGAGAGTTCTTCGTCTTCTCAGGATCATTGTGGTATTCGAACGGTGCGGCGCCCTCGAAGTACACCGTGCCGGATTCTCCGGAGGGAACCTCATTTCCTTCGTCATCGCAAATGTGCACGATTCCCTGAATGGCCGTGCCGACGGTGCCGGGATGCGCCAGCCACTGCTCGGAGTTGCAATACACGAAGCCATTTGCTTCGGAACCGGCGTAGTACTCGTGAATGATGGGCCCCCACCAGTCGATCATTTGTTTCTTGGTTTCGACTGGGCATGGTGCTGCAGCATGAATTGCGCAAGTCAGGGATGACATGTCATAACGACGACGTGTGTCTTCTGGAAGCTTCAGCATTCGAACAAACATCGTCGGCACAACTTGCGTATGAGTCGCTTTGTACCGCTCGACCGACGACAAGAAGACTTCTGCGTCGAAGTGCTGCATAACCACAGTGGTGCCGCCGAGCGCAGTGACAGCAATATTGAACCGCAAAGGAGCAGCATGGTACATCGGTGCAGGTGACAGATACACCATGTCAGGAGTAAAACCGAACAGAAATTGACCAATGAGAGTCAGACCAGCAAATTGCTCAATAGGGGAGCCTTCGAGATCGCGACTGATGCCTTTTGGCATTCCAGTGGTTCCGCTTGAGTACAGCATGTCCTGGCCATTCACCATCGATGGAAGTGGCGTAGTGGATGCATTATCAACGACAGCTTCGTAACTGTCGTAACCCGGCACTGTGCCATCAAGCATGAGGCGAAGCGTGACACCGGGTGTGCCCTCGATGATTTCGGTCGCTTGCTCCGCTTTGTACTTGGAGGTGATGAATGCTTTTGCGCCGCAGTCATTGATGACGTACTCGAGTTCGTCCTTGGTGAGACGACTCGAGCAAGCGGTGTAGATGAGCCCTGCGTAGTGACATCCCCATGTGACTTCGAGATATCGACGGTGGTTCTCCATGCAGTAAGCAACATGGTCGCCAACCTGAAGCCCTGATGACCTCAACACATTGCTGAGCCGCACTGCGGACTCGTGGAGTTCTTTGTACGTAACGATTTCGCCGGTTTCCGCGATGATGACGGCGGGCTTGTCGGGGTGGGTCGTTGCATGGTCTGCGGGATACATGGGGCGAAAGTTATCCGACGATACGGTTGCCATGTGGAGCCGATAACTGAGTTTCGGGACCTGATGAGGGAAGACGGGTCCCAACGCGCCGTGCAATCGGTCAGAAGCGTTGAGTTGACCCTTGATCTACTGGTGTGTATCGAGGCGCACTGCCGTCCACAAGGCGAGTGGTGCAGAGTCAAAGAGTCGCTGGCCGCTCTGGCTAAGGAGTGCACCTCGGCAGGTGCCGGCACTGATCGCAGCGATGTGCTTCGATGGCTCTTTGAAGATGCCGGGTTCTCTGGGAATCGAAGTCAGTACGGCGCGTCGTCGAATTCGATGCTTTCTGAGGTGTTGCATGCCCGTCGTGGCATTCCGATCAGTTTGTGCGCGGTTGCACAGTCCGTGTTGTCAGGACTTGGCTTTGAAAGTCACCTCATAGGACTCCCAGGACATGTTGTGCTGGGATTGGGTGACGGCGCCAACAAAAGCTTTGTTGACTGTTTCAACTCCGGCAGACGCCTTACACGCGATCAATGTGTGGCGATGGCTGCTGTGGCCGGGACAACGAACACTATGGAGGACACATTGAAGCCGATGGCACCTGCGCTCGTGGCACTCCGCACGCTCAACAATCTGTTGAATTCGTTCCAGAGCGAACGGGATGCTGCTGGTCTGGCCAGTGCCGCCGCACTTCGTTTGAACGTGCCTTTTCTTGGGACTGGTGATGTGCGGTCGACGATGGCTTTGTTGGCGCACACCAACTGATCAGCCACTCTCTGGGTACTACTGTCACATCCGCATCCATGTGAAGACACGAGGAGAAATCATGACAACGACCCAGCTATCGAGCACTCCTTCGACGGAGGAGTCACGGATCCACGGGTTGATCGACGAACTCCTCGCGCGGCATTCACCATCGAAAGTGTCACCGAAGGAATTCCTGGGTGCGCAGTACGACGCCGGGCTGGCATGGGTTCACTTTCCCATTGGTTTTGGCGGATTAGGACTATCGCCAAAGCATCAACGTGTCATCAACGAACGTCTCTTCGCCGCTGGGGCGCCTAACCCACAAGCACGCAATCCCATCGGACACGGCATGTGTGGTCCAACCGTTGTCGAATGGGGAAGTGACGCGCAACGTAGTCGTTATTTGCGTCCGCTCTTCACTGGCGAGGAAGTGTGGTGTCAGTTGTTCTCAGAGCCAGGCTCTGGTTCTGATTTCGCTGGATTATCTGCTCGCGGTGTTCAGGATGGAGACGAGTGGATCTGCAACGGGCAAAAAGTGTGGACCACACTGGCGCACCTCGCGAAGTGGGGTTTGCTTGTCGTTCGCACAGACACAGAAACTGTCAAACACGCTGGGCTCACTGCATTCGTAGTTGACATGGAAGCGCCTGGAGTGGAAGTTCGACCGCTGCGTCAAATGACAGGTGAAGCGGAATTCAATGAGGTGTATTTCACCGATGTACGCATTCCACAGCACGAGATGCTCGGAAAACCAGGCGATGGTTGGAGGGTCAGTCTCACCACTTTGATGAACGAACGAGTGTCTATCGGAGGGACAACGCCTCCGCGGGGATCTGGCCCCATCGGGCAGGCGGTGAAGAAGTGGCACGAGTTGTCAAGCGATGCGCACACAATCGTGAAGCGCGATGAGCTCGCCAAGCTTTGGATACGTGCAGAGGTTCTACGTCTCACGAATATCCGCGCATCGCAGATGCGCAAGGCTGGAGTCCCCGGACCCGAAGGCTCAATCGGCAAGATGGCGAGCGCTGACCTCAACAAGGACATCTACGAGTTCGTGGTCGACATGTTGGGGCCGGAGGGTCAGCTTTATGGCAGCTATGAAATGATTCGCCCGGAGATGGCGATGGGATTCGACTCTTTTCAGAAGGCGTTCCTTCGTGCCCGTGCCAATTCGATCGAAGGTGGAACGACCGAAGTGATGAAGAACATCCTGGGAGAGCGAGTTCTGGGTTTACCGGGTGATGTTCGAGTTGACCGCGAGGTGCCGTGGAGTCAAGTTCCTAGAAACTGACACGGAAACCCGAGAGGAAAGGCAGAGCACATCAAGCGCTGAGCAACACTCCGAGTGCAAGTGCACCGAGTGATGCAAGTAGCCCGACAGCCCCGCCCAAAGCGATGAATAGCCGTTGTTTGGATGTTGAGTGAATGATGGCGGACGCGACAGCGAGAGCCACGAGAGCGAGTTTGACTGCGAGAGTGATTGAGTAGGCAGTGCCCTGCTCTGTCGGACTGACGTGTAGTACCAGACCAATTCCCGAGGCTAGGACAACGCCCATGGCTGTCCAGGACGCGCGAGCAAATTGGCGTGCAACGAGCGGAAGCAAACCTTCGCTGTTCTCTTTGATGGTCTTCATGAGTGTCACAAGGGTGATCTGGCCACCCACCCAGACACACACCCCAAGAACATGTACGACGAGCAAGAACCACTTGAAAGTCGGAGTAATCATCTGACGAGCCCTTCGAGCACGGTACTGGCGCCAACAGTTCGATCGTCCATTTTCGGTGCTGAGAGAAAAGAGCCACCCACCATGACTGTGATTGCTCGATCTATGGCGCTCTGCAGATCACGAATGTTGCGCGGCGGAGGAAAGTATTCATCTTCTTCGGTCACTCGTACTTCCGTCACACCTAGTCGAGGCATGAGCTTTTCGATGACGGCAGTGACGAGTTCTTCCGGAGCAGATGCTCCAGCGGTGACCCCAACTGTTCCCGAGAGATCACTCGGAACTTCAGATGCTTCGTTGACTCTCAGCACCCTTGGACAACCGGCTTCGGACGCAAGCCGTTCAAGCGCCCGAGTATTCGAGCTGTTCGAGGAGCCGATGACAATGAAGGCATCGACATCCGAAGCAATACTCATGAGCGCCGACTGGCGATTGGTCGTGGCAAAGCACAGATCGCTTCGACCTGGTGTCCACACGTCCGGAAACCGTTTACGAACGGCTACTGCAACTTCTTCCCATTCACGATGCGACAAAGTGGTCTGTGCAAGGAGTGCCATAGGGCCGCTGCCCATCGACAATTCATCGACCATGGCCGGGTTCTCAACGAGTGATATCGACTCTGGTGCAACCGCCATCGTGCCGACGGCTTCTTCATGACCCTCATGGCCGACATAGACGATGTGAAAACCCTTGCCGGCGCGAACCTTCACTTCGTGGTGCACTTTCGTCACGAGAGGACACACCGCATCCACCACGTAACTACCTCGGCGTCGCGCCTCAGCAACAACTTCAGGTGCTGAACCATGGGCAGACAGCATGACGGGAAAGCCAGGTGGGACGGATGTGATGTCATCCACAAAGACGACCCCTAGTGCAGCGAATCGATCGACAACGACCTTGTTATGGACGATTTCGTGATAACAGTAAATCGGTGCTTCGAAAGCGCGAACCATCCAAGCAAGAGCCTTGATTGCCATGTCGACACCGGCGCAAAAACCGCGTGGGGATGCGAGCAACACCTTCTCGACGGCCATGGGGACAGGCTAGCGAGGGTCACCGATAGCCTGCAGTTGTGTGCGTACGAATGAATTGATTCCGACTGTGACGTCGGTCGACGAGTCATCATTTGGTGAGCGCATTGGGCTTCGAGTCGGCGACCGCATTGTGTCAATTAATACGACAGTTCCTCGCGACATACTCGAGTGGTATCGCTTGAGCGACGGGCAAGCCCTAAAGATTGAAGTCGACCGAGATGGTGAAATTCTCAATCTAGGTGCGGAACGACAAACGGCCGAGGCACTCGGTGTGTCGGTGTCCAGTGCAGTATTTGATCGGGTTCAGACCTGCGACAACCATTGTGAATTCTGTTTCATCTATCAGTTGCCGAAAGGCATGCGGCGGAGTCTGTATCTCAAAGATGACGACTATCGCCTGAGCTTTCTGTTCGGAAATTTCACGACACTGACTCGCTTCACTGAAGCAGACTTGGAACGGGTGATTGACGAGAATCTCTCACCCCTCTTTGTGAGCGTGCATGCGACTGATCCACATACCCGAGCTGAGATGCTGCGTAACGAGCGTGGTGGGGTAAGTCTTCGGTGGTTGCGACAGCTTCTGGATGCCGCAATAGAAGTACGTGCGCAGATAGTGATGTGTCCGGGCGTGAACGACGGAGAGATCCTCGCTGATACGTTGTCATCGCTCTTAGAGGATTTTCCCGAACTCAGCAGTGTGGCGGTTGTGCCGGTCGGCCTGAGCAAGCACAACACCGAGACACGAATGCGTGTGCACACTCCCGCGGAGTCGGAAGCCTTGCTGCACGCTGTTGAAACGTGGCAACAGACATTCCTAAAAACAATTGGGAGGCGCTTTGTCTTCGCCGCCGATGAGTTCTACCTGAATGCTGGAGTTTCTTGTCCGGATCTATCTTCGTATGAGGATCTCCACATGATTGAAGACGGAATCGGCATCACCTCTCGATTCGTCCGTGAATTCGAGACCGGTGTCGGTACGAATGACAGCAGCACCGGTTTCTTCCAGGCAATGGATAATCCAAGCGCCTATATCGCCGCAGCTAATCCGGCAGGGGATACCGGTCTGCGTCCCGTTGCCGTAACAGTGGGGGTCAAGGACAGGCCCTCCAAACACATCGATTCGCCGATGACCAATGAAGCGCCGCAGATCTTGTGCGTCCTCACAGGCGGGATGTCTGCTCCACTGTTGACAGGGCTCATCAAACCGCTTGGTCACGACAAAGTGGTGGTGGTTGGCGTGGAGAATGAGCACTTCGGCGGAAACACGGCCGTCGCCGGATTGCTTACAGGAACAGACATTCGAAGTACGTGTGAGCAGTTGGTGGCACACCTCGGAATCTCGGGACGGACAATCCAGTTTCTTCTGCCAGATGTGTGTCTCAATAGTGGTGTGTTTCTTGATGGCATTCACTTGGAAAATCTTCAGAAAGATTTTCTCATCGACGTGATTCCAGCGAGAGGTCATGTACTGAAGCAATCTGTCAGGCGTTTTGTGGAGAAGGCAGGGGCGAGCAATGTCTGACATCGACATTGAAGACATTCCAACGGTGGTGATTGTTGGGCGGCCGAATGTGGGCAAGAGCACATGGTTCAATCGTGTTGTGGGAGAGCAGGCGGCGATTGTTGAGGATCGTCCTGGTGTGACACGTGATAGGCACGCCCGAATTGCAACATGGCTTGGAGTGCAGTTCCGCATTGTCGACACTGGCGGCTGGCAACCCGCCGGATCCACCCTTGATGACAAGGTCAGCCGACAAGTCGAACAGGCCGTACGCGAAGCCGACCTCATCATCTTTATGGTGGATGCCTCTGTTGGGCCGACCGATGATGACGAGTCCGTGGCCCATTGGTTGCGAAAAGTGGGTAAGCCCGTGCTGTTGGCTGCGAACAAGGCGGACAACGAGCGTCGCGAGGTTGACCGCTGGTCATTTCTCTCGCTCGGACTCGGTGATCCATATCCAGTGTCGGCCTTGCATGGCAGGCGTGCAGGAGACTTTCTTGATGAGGTCATAGCTCGATTTCCTGAACGGGGAGTCGCAGAAGTCACTGTGCCCGAGACTCCTTCGGACGTGCCTCGGGTAGCACTCGTCGGACGACCAAATGTGGGGAAGAGCACATTGTTCAATCGTTTGGTGGGCGAAGAACGCTCTGTCGTGCATGACATGCCAGGCACTACTCGTGACTCCATCGACACTCTTGTGGAGACCGAGGATGGGCCACTTGTGTTCGTGGACACGGCAGGAATGCGTAAGAAGAGTCGCATCGATGATTCAGCAGAGTATTTCTCGCTCGTTCGTGCGCTGCAAGCAATTGACTTGGCGGACATTGCGATGCTCGTCATCGACGCAACTGTCGGCGTCACTAGCCAAGATCAACGTCTCGCCGAACGTGTCGACGCTTCGGGTTGCCCTGTGGTCATTGTGATGAACAAGTGGGAACTTTTGGATTCTGAACAGCGTCGTGAAGTGGAAGCCGAGTTGGCACGGAAGCTGTATTTCATCGGCGAGGCTCCCGTTCTGAAAATCAGTGCGCTCACAGGAAAGGGTGTACACAAGTTGCGCCCTGTCCTCCAGGAAGCGATTTCCTTGTACAACCGGCGTGTTCCCACGAAAGATGTGAATCGTGTTTTGGCTGAAGCTCAGCAACGGCAGCCCGCAGGTGGTGGTGCGAGGGTTGTGTTTGCAGTGCAGGGTGCATCTGAGCCCCCGACCTTCACGTTGTTCGTGAACCGAGAGTTACCTCAGCCTTACTTGCGCTATCTCGAACGGAGTCTTCGAGAGGCGTTCGAACTGGGCTCGACACCAATCAAGATGCGCGTGAGGAAGCGTTCAGAGGCCTGATCCATGCCGTGGTGTGAGCCCTGCGCCAAATACTTCACTCCGAGTGCAGCCCGTGAAGACGGCTCATGTCCGTCATGTGGCCAGCCTGTACAGGTGGTGGACGTTCACGGACGGATCACTGCACAAAGCCTTGACCTTCGCGCACTGGCAAATGGTGATGATGCTGAATCAGAAAAGTTGCCGTGGCACTTCAAGCTGTTGTTGACACTTCTCATCATCTACCTGGGGTGGCGTGTCGTCCAGTTGTTCGTCTGAGGCGCACGCTGACTCGGCGATACACTTCGTGAGGTCGCGGGCTGTGGCGCAGCTTGGTTAGCGCGCTTGTCTGGGGGACAAGAGGTCGTGGGTTCAAATCCCGCCAGCCCGACAATCAGTCGACGCGGTCAATCTGAAAATACGGACTTAGTTCGAAATCCTTTGGTTGCTCGAAAAATGCACGAACCGAGACCACCAAGCCGGAAGGGTTCACTTTCCATACTTCAATTCCGTGAACTTCAACCTGTCGACCGTCGATGTTTCCCACGTTGTGCATCTGTACGGCAACTTCAGCGTCGGTACCTACGATGCGAGTGGGATTCAGGGTCCACTCACGTCCCGGCGTCAACGAGCGGTCCCATGTGTTGTGAACAGCTTCCTCTCCGGTTTTTGGTCGCGCTCCAACCGGATCTTCGAAGACGACGTCTGGCGCAAACAGAGACATCCAGTCTGCGCGTTGGCGGCTATTCCAGTATTGGCAGTGCAGTAGTACTGCATCGGTGGCACTTCGTTGAGGCATCAGAAACCGAGTGTAGGTTCAGTCGGGAGGGAGACAGTCAACATGTGCGGACGTTTTGTGACGAACTTCTCGATGCTGGAGTTGATCGGTGCCCTCGAAGGTCAAGAAGTAGATGCCGTATCTGAATTTCTTTCAGATGAAGTCCACAACTTCAACGGAGCACCAACGCAATTGTTTCCTGTAGTGATTCCGGCAGAAGCGAAGGCGTCCATCGTTGTCGCTCGTTGGGGCCTTGTGCCGCGTTGGATGAAAGACGACAAAAGCGCCGCGCGCATGATCAATGCGCGTATCGAGACGGTACGCGAGAAACCATCGTTCAAGGGTCTGTTGTCACGACACCGTTGCGTCATTCCGATGAATGGGTACTACGAATGGAACCGCGACGACCCTAAGAAAAAGGTGCCTCACTACATCTACGGTGCACGAGCAGGTCTTTCGTTTGCTGCGGGGCTATGGACTATGTCGTCCGCAACCGGCGACATTCCGACATTCACGATGCTCACCGAACATGCAGCTCCAGAAGTCGCGCATGTCCATGACAGGGCACCTGTTCTGGTGAGTGGAGAATGGTTACGCGATTGGTTGTTCGACCAGGACGTTCCTGTCGAGGCTGTCGCGGAACGCCGACGAGATGCACTCGGAGCCCGACGGGTGAGCGTGCGGGTCAACAGTGTTCGAAACAATGATGAAAAGCTTGTCGACGAAGAAACTGACCTTTTCGGCACCTAATAAGAATTAGCCGACAAGTACTCAGCCACTTGTGGCCATGCCATGACGTGCCATGGCGTCCCGAATCTTTGCGGCGTTGTGCTCAAGTCGCTCTCGTGGCACGGAATCAGCTGCATTGGCAAAGGACAGATCATCCATGGTCTGCGTCGGTATGAGGTGGATATGGCAGTGTGGAACTTCAAAACCGGCGATGATGAGGCCGACACGCTCACACTCAAAAGCGTCTTGAATGCAATGGGAAATTTCACGAGCTCGCGCAAAAAGGTGGTTGGAGAGATGCGCGGGGAGATCCGTCCATCTGTCGATTTCCGCGATAGGGCACAGCAAAACGTGGCCATCAGCGATGGGGTTGATTGTCAGGAAGCAAGCACACAAATCATCGCGGTACACGAACGTTCCCGGAATGTCGCCAGCAAGGATGCGTGTGAAAATCGTTGGCACTTGCAGAACTCTAGACCCCGATACTCTGGCTGTGTCTGTACTCTGTACATGTGAAGCGCTCAGACATCATCACAGTTCCCAATGCGGTGACTCTCGTGCGGCTGGCCATGTTGCCTTGGTTCGTGATCTTGATTGCCGATGGGAAAGTGGTGGCTGCATCGTTTGTTCTCGGCTTTCTCGGGGCATCTGACTGGGTCGATGGATACCTTGCGCGACGATTGAACCAGGTGAGCGAATTGGGGAAGGTATTAGACCCCGTGGCAGACCGCTTGGTGTTTTTCGTCGGTGTGTCAGCTGCCATTTACTACGAAGGAATCCCTGCGTGGTTCGGGGTGGCAATCCTTGTTCGTGAAGGCTTTGTGGCATTGATGATGCTCGTGGGTACGGCCCTCGGAATGGAACGTTTCCCGGTGACTACCAATGGAAAGCGTGCAACCTTCGCGCTTTTGTGGGCCGTGCCTTGGATATTGATTGGTACGGCTGGCGGACCGTGGGTCTTTTTCCAAGTGTGCGGCTGGTGTGTAGGTGCGCCCGGCCTAGTGCTGAGTTATGTGACAGCCGTCCAATACGTGTCGGTCGTTCGCTCCCATCTACGCCGCGGCGACTACCGTGAAGGTCGATGAACGTTCCCCTCAACCTCAAGTACACGTCTGACCACGAATGGGTTGCTGTCACCGGAGCCACAGTGAGAGTCGGTATCACTGACTACGCCCAAGATGCCTTGGGAGACGTGGTGTTCGTGCAGTTGCCTCAGGTGGGTTCACGTATCGAAGCCAACGCGAGCATCAGCGAAATTGAAAGCACGAAGTCCGTCAACGATGTGTATGCACCATTTGAAGGAGTTATTACCGCGGTTAATGAGTTCCTGAACGATCGTCCAGAATTGCTGAACAGTGATCCATATGGTGACGGTTGGATCTGTGAGATCGAATGCAGTCAGTTGTCCGATGCCGGATTGCTGGACGCCGCCGCTTACTTGGCACTTATTGGTGACTGAAGATGTCCTACGTGTTCTGCAATCGATGCGGGCATCGAAACCCACCGGTATCGGTGTTCTGTTCTGCTTGCGGAACAGTGCTGGACACAGTGGAAGATCGCACGATCACACTCGCCAAGGTCGACCCTCTGCTTGATGCGCCCGGGTCTTTGGATGACGTGCAAGTTGATCTGAACGAGATACCACGCGGCAATGCGATTTTGGTTGTTCGCGATGGTGAAGCGTCGGGCCGCTACTTCGTGTTACGAGATGGGGTCACAAGAGTTGGTCGCCATCCTGACAGTGACATCGTTCTCGACGACATCACGGTGTCTCGTCGGCATGTCGAAATCCGCGTAGACAAGGGTGTCCATCTGGTCCGGGACATGGGTTCTCTGAACGGAACGTACGTGAACCAACGACGTGTTGACGACGGTGAACTGATGCAGGGCGATGAATTGCAAGTCGGGAAGTTTCGCCTTGTGTTTCTCGAAAATCCTGAGGACATCTGATGTCTGATCGCAATTATCTGTCTATTGGGGAAGTACTAGCGCTGTTACTTGACGAGTTTCCAGACATCACGATTTCCAAAATCCGCTTTCTCGAGAGTCAAGGGTTGATTGAACCCGAGCGCACACCATCGGGATATCGCAAGTTCAGCAGTGCAGAGGTCGTGCGCCTCAAGTTCATTCTGCGTGAACAACGAGAGAAATTCCTGCCACTGCGGGTGATTCGTGATCGTCTGGATGAGACCGGCGATGTCACTCGCGAGTATGCGTCAGCACCAGACACAGGTGAAATCAGAGCATCAGGGCATCCTGCTGCGAGGGCCACTGTGCCACGGGGGAATACAACGGTGGTCGTTGAACAAGACCCCGTTTCACCTGAGGCAGACCGACGCGCACTTCGTCGCGAGGCCAAGACTCATGCTGACAAGACTGAATCCCTTCCACGTGACGAGCTTCTTTCGCAGTACTCGATATCGGAAGACATGCTCAAGGGTCTTGAGACAGCTGGTCTTGTGGGCGGCCACGATGTTGGAGATACAACTTTTTTCGATCAGAACTCGATTGAAATAGCTCGTGCGGCCCAACGCTTTCAAGAATTGGGTATCGACATCCGCCATTTGCGTGCGTGGAAGCTCTCATCAGACAAAGAAGTCACTTTGTTTGAGCAACGAATTCTCCCTTTGTTACGTCAGAGGAACCCGGGATCTCGAGATGAAGCGCTTGCGATGCTTGATGAATTCATCACTTTGGGAGGTCGTCTGAGACTTGCCTTGTTGGCCAAGGAAGTTCAGAGGTTGACTGATGGCCGATGATGTAAGAGGGATCGAGATTGTCGCAATTCGTCTAGACCCACTGGCAAACACGCCAGCAATGCGATTGCGAGAGATCGAGGGAGATCGTCGAGAGTTTGACATCTTCATCGGCGCACCGGAAGCGTCGAGTATTCACACTGCTCTTGAAGGCGCGGAGATGCCTCGTCCGCTCACCCATGATTTGTTCGTGATGACGCTGCAACGTCTTGACGTGACTATCTCGAAGGTGTGCATCACTGAGGTTGTCGACGGGACGTATTACGCAGAGATGCATCTCGAGAGCGCCAGTGGTGTTCACGTCATTTCCTGTCGTCCCTCCGATGGTGTGGCCGTCGCAGTGCGGGCCGAGTGTCCGATTTATGCCTCGGTGGACATTCTTGACGCAGTTGGGGAGGCGCCTGAATCGGACGGGGCAGAGGAGATTCTCGAGGAATTCAAGGACTTCATCGAAAACATCAGCCCAGAAGACTTTGGACGCTGATCGCATACTGACACCGGTGTAGTTACCTCGGTGTGACGCTGGTAAACACATATGTGGGCCGCGTCGGTCCAACAAGAGGAGGCTACGGCATGGGCGGTTTCGATCAGATGTTCAGTGGTACTCGTGCCGCGCAGGTGGTGGGAATTTCGTATCGCCAACTTGACTATTGGGCTCGCACTGACCTGATCCGGCCCAGCGGAGCCGATGCTTCCGGTAGCGGAAGTCGCCGTCTGTACACGTATCGCGACTTGCTTGAGTTGAAGATCATCAAAAAACTCCTCGATGCCGGCATTCGTCTTGAGTCAGTACGTGATGTCTTTACCTATCTGCGTGATCATGTCGACACTGACATCACATCTGCGCACATCGTCATCAATGGAAACTCCGTGCTGCTCTGTGATGGTGACGACCTCATAGATGTTCTTCGTGGCGGTCAAGGAGTATTGAACGTCTTGCCTCTTTCAGGTGTGCGAGATGAAGTTGACAGCAACATCATCACTTTTCAAACAGAAAGTCCTGCTCCCACTCAGCGCGCCATCAATTCGTGACGAACAGATTTTCACCACTCGACGCTGTCCATCGTGGTCTGGGGGCCAAGATGGTTCCTTTTGGTGGTTGGGAGATGCCGCTGGCGTACCCATCAGGCACACTCGTCGAGCATGCGGCTTGTCGCGCGTCGGCTGCCCTTTTCGATGTGTCGCATCTCGGAACAGTTCGTCTTGAGGGGCCTGGTGCATACGAGGTGTTGCAGTCAACTCTGACGAATGACCTTGGCAAAATTGAGCCTGGACGAGCCCAATACACACACCTACTTGATGACTCTGATGCATCGGTGACTGATGACATCATTGTGTGGTGGCTCGCTGAAGACGTGTTCGACGTGATGCCGAATGCATCGAACACGGACGGAGTGCGTTCTGCAATCGGGGGCATCGACATCACGGCCACTCGTGCGGTGATGGCGTTGCAGGGTCCGACTGCTCGTGAAGTAATGGCGAAAGTTTCCGAGCAGTGTGCCGCAATTGGTCGCTTCCGAGTTGCACATGTTGAAGTGCACGGCGTGCCGTGTGTCGTTGCAGGAACTGGTTACACCGGTGAAGATGGCCTCGAGTTGGCCGTGCCCGCCGAGTCGAGCCATCACATCTGGAGTTCGCTTGTTGAGGCTGGCGCGATGCCTGCCGGACTTGGAGCTCGTGACACGTTGCGTTTGGAGGCTGCACTTCCATTGCATGGTCATGAGCTGGGCAAAGGAATCACGTCTTTGCAGGCAGGGCTCGAGTGGGTGGTCTCATGGAGCAAACCCACATTTCGCGGCCGAGAAGCACTAGCTCGCGAGAAATCTGTGGGTCCTGGGCGTGTTCTTCGTGGAATTTCCATTGAGGGTCGTCGGCCTGCCCGTGACGGATCCATCATTCGCAGTAGCGAGGAGCGTGAGGTAGGCGTCGTGACAAGTGGCAACTTTTCACCGACATTGGGTCATTGCATTGCGTTGGCGCTCTGTGATCCATCCTTCATCGTGGGAGATGCAGTCAAGCTAGATGTCCGAGACATCTCTCTTGATGGCCACGTGTGCAGCACGCCATTTGTATCTAAGAAGTAACCGTCACGCTCTCTCAATGTCCGCGTGACATCGTCACGAGGAAGAACTCTGTGATTTTCCACTGGAGCGTAACCCGAACAGGCCACCCGCATTCTCTGCGAGTTGCGTGAGCGGCCCTAGTCGCTTTGACAGTTCGCCGAGTGCAGAGACGGCGTCTCCGAGCGTGGCCATCGAGTTCATGCCTGCTGCAATCTGAGGCATGAGGCGTCGAAGCGGCTCTTCAATCTCGTCCAACAGTGTGTTGATTCGAGTCGTGGTTCTATTCAAGTTGTCGATTGTCGATGCGAAGTTCTCGGCAGTGGCGATGATGCCATCGAGTGCGCGCTTGCTGGTGGTCAATGAACTCGAAGCGAGAGAAGCAATGTCGAGTGTCGAGAGCAGTCCAGCAAGAGACTCGAGTGCCGCTAGCGGGTTGTACATCTGCCCACTCGACGCAGATGACGTTTGCTGAAAGCCGTCGTCTCTCGTGTCCTCTGAGTGATCACTCATGCCGACACGGTAGTTGCAATCAACCCAGTCTCATACTCTTCTATTGGGGCACATGTGCACACCAAATTTCGGTCACCTTGGGCGGCGTCGATACGAGAAACGGGCGGGTAGTAGCCGCGTGTGCGTAGGGACGAGAGCGGGAATAGGGCTGCGCTCCGCGAATACGACCGCGTCCACTCCTCGGTGAGATCCTCGACCGTGTGAGGTGCATGTCGAAGGGGAGTGTCCTCCACTGGTGCGCCTTGACGGACAATGTTGATCTCATTTCCAATGGCAATCATCGCGTCGCAGAACCTCTCCAACTCTCGCAACGATTCGCTCTCTGTTGGTTCGACCATCAAAGTTCCGGTGACAGGAAAGCTCATGGTGGGAGCATGGAAACAAAAGTCCATCAATCGCTTGGCTATGTCGTCGACGGTGACGCCGGTGTCACGTGTGATGGGACGGATGTCGAGGATGCATTCATGCGCAACCATGCCGTTGCTGTTCGCGTACAAAGTGGGGAAGTGGTCGGCAAGGCGACGCGCAACGTAGTTTGCGGACAAGATCGCATCTTCAGTGGCTCGTCGAAGCCCGGCCGCACCCATCATCTTGATGTAGACCCACGGAATCGGAAGGATGCCAGCAGATCCGTACGGCGCTGCCGACACCGGACCAACGATGTTGTTGTCTTCAAGAGGATGACCGGGGAGGAAGTCGGCTAGGTGTGCGCGAACCGCAACGGGTCCGACACCAGGTCCGCCGCCACCATGGGGAATGCAGAAGGTCTTGTGCAGATTGAGATGGCTCACATCCGCGCCGAATTTTCCGGGTTGAGCGACGGCGACGAGAGCGTTCAAGTTTGCACCGTCGACATACACCTGACCTCCGGCGTCGTGGACCATTGCGCAGATGTCGCTAATTGCTGTTTCAAACACGCCGTGAGTGGAGGGGTAAGTGACCATGAGGGCGGCCAACTCGTTGCGATTCTCCTTAATCTTCTTGCGCAAATCTCCTACATCGACGTTTCCCTCTTCGTCGCAAGTGACGACCACGACTCGCATGCCTGCCATGACAGCACTTGCAGCATTTGTTCCGTGAGCACTGCTCGGGATGAGGCAGACGACGCGTTGGGCCTCGCCGCGAGCACGTTGGTAGGCACGTATAGCAAGAAGGCCCGCGAACTCTCCCTGGCTACCAGCGTTGGGCTGGAGGCTGACGGCGTCGTAGCCGGTGATACTGCACAACATTTGCTCGAGTTGTGCAACCAGCGTGCGGTAGCCGATTGACTCGTCGTCTGGCGCATAGGGATGCAGATCCGTCATTTCGGTCCATGACACTGGTTCCATCTCGCTCGTCGCATTCAATTTCATGGTGCAGGATCCGAGAGGAATCATCGTGCGGTCAAGCGCAAGGTCCTTGTCTGCGAGACGTCGAAGATGGCGCAGCATGTCCGTTTCTGAGTGGAGTCTGTGAAACACAGATTGATGCATGAAGTCATCAGTTCTAAGTGCAGCGGCAGAAAGTTGCGTTGAACCGACCGTGTACGCGGCACCAAACACCGTCAGGAGAGTCTTGACTTCCTCGGTTGTGGTCGGCTCATCGAACGACACGCCAACTGTGTGAGCATCGATGAGGCGAAGATTGAACCCGGCACTTCTTGCTTTGGCGATGACGTGCTGAGCATCGTCACAGATGATGGCCAGAGTGTCGAATAATTCGTCATGACGAATAGCCCAACCAGCAGCGATTAGGGAAGTGGCAAAACTGGTTGCATGATGATGCACTCGACGTGCGATAGCACGTAGACCATCCGGTCCGTGATACGTGCCGTAGAACCCTGCGACATTGGCAAGTAATGCCTGAGAAGTGCAGATATTGGATGTGGCTTTTTCGCGTCGAATGTGCTGCTCGCGAGTTTGGAGGGACAGTCGTAGCGCTGGACGACCAGCAGTGTCGACACTCACGCCGACGAGGCGCCCTGGTAGCGCGCGGGCGTGGTCATCACGGACAGAGATGAACGCTGCGTGAGGACCTCCGAACCAGAGAGGTACGCCGAAGCGCTGAGCAGACCCGACTGCAATGTTGAAGCCAATCTGGCCTGGGGGAGTGAGAAGCGCACATGCAAGCAGATCCGTTACGGCCACTGACACGACACCGCACTCCCAAGCAGACTGCACGAGAGTTGTCACGGCAGACAGATGAGAAGCGTTACCGCTACTGGATGGCCAAGAGATCAGCATTCCGAATGCTGATGCAAGATCAAACTCGGCGATTGCGCATACGTGCAGGTCGATTCCGATTGCTTCAGCTCGGGTGCGCAGCACATTGATTGTTTGTGGGTGAGTGTCGCTATCCACAAGAAAGACATCGTGTTTGACTTTGCTCTGTCGACGACAGATGGTCATTGCCTCGGCAGCTGCAGTGGCCTCGTCGAGCAGAGAAGCGTTGGCGACTGGAAGACCCGTCAACTCTGAGATCATCGTTTGGAAATTCAAGAGAGCTTCAAGACGGCCCTGGCTGATCTCTGGTTGATAAGGGGTGTATGCGGTGTACCAGGCGGGATTTTCGAGAACGTTGCGTTTGATGACGGGCGGACAAATCGTGGAGTAGTAACCCTGGCCGATGAAACTGCGACGCTTTTCGTCCCTCGAAAAAAGTTCGCGCAACTCGGCGTGAATCAGATGTTCATCTACGGCGTCCGGTACTGCAAGCGGAGCCTTCATCATGATGCTGTCAGGAACCGTTGCCGTCAGCATGTCGCTGATCGACGACCTACCGATGGCTGAGAGCATCTGCCGTCGGTCGGCGTCAGTGAGGCCGAGGTGACGCGTCGAAAAAGACTCGAAGCGTTCGAGTGGATGCCGTGTGTCGCTCATGAGTGCCGCCTTGTGTTCTAGCTATGGCACCCCAGCTGTCTGTTGCACCTGAGAGCTTCACCCATGAAGGGCTTTCCCCGTCGGTGGAGAACACGAAGTTCTCGCTTTCCAGCGTCGCCTGTCGCGTTCGGTCCGGTTGCCTGAGAGGTTCCGGGGCGGTTGCTCCTTCGGCGGTCACCGTGTTGGCTACACGGTCACACTCTCCCAAAGCGACAATTGGCTTTCCTCAGAGTAGTCCTACTCAATGGTTCCGTATGTACCTGTGCGACCCATTGTCCCGGATGCCGACACTTCTGAAGCAGCCTCGTCAAGATCGCGAAGGAATTCCGTCATGACGGATTCGTGAACGGCGTTGACGGTGGCATGAAGTGACGGGGGAGGCCCTTGGCGGTCGAGATACCAACCCTTTGTCCGCAGGACATCAGCGATGGCGAATATGGACTCGTCGTTCCTGTGGGTTCCAAATGAGACCAAAGTGGAATCAGGTTGAGAGCGAAGTTGAAAGACTTCATGTTGCTCGAGATGATCGGCAAGACGTAGGGCTGCACGGCGAGCAGACATGGTCAACGCTTGAAAACCGCTATCGCCGAGGTGACGCATGACCGCCCACGCAGATGCAATTGGTCCACCAGATTTCGTACCGAGTATCCCGGAAGAACCGTAGAGACCGCCCAGCCAGTTGTCGGTGACGAAAGTTTGTGCAGCGCGTCGTTGTTTGTCGCGATACAACAAGACCCCGGCGCCCTTTGCGGTGTAGCCGTATTTGTGGAGGTCAACCGACAGGGAAGTGACGCCGTCAAGTCTGAAGTCCCACAGGGGAACATGCTCACCAGCGCGCTCGAGGAACGTGAGAGTTACGCCACCTATACATGCATCCACATGCAACGGAATGTGGCGACTCAACGCTAGATCTGAGAGCTCTGCGATGGGATCGACGACTCCTTGGGGGTACTGAGGAGCCGAGCCAATAAGCAAGATCGTGTCGGCATCGACGGCGTCAGCCATCATCGACACGTTGGCCCGCCAATCTGGCATAACCGGAATGCGCCGCGCCTCAACATCGAAGTAGTCAGCAGCTTTTTCAAATGCTGCATGTGCCGACGTTGGCAAAACCATATTGAACCGGCCCGGTGCAAGGCGAGGGGAGCTGCTGTCGCCCGCTGAAGCGCTTGTGATTCTCATCCTCAGCGCACTACGGACGGCGAGGATAAGGCTTTCGGTTCCGCCTGAGGTCATGAAGCCGGCTGCGCCCGCCGGTCCGTGGCTCCATCCAAGCATCTGCGAGACGACGTCTGCCTGCATCCGACGGAGACTGGGGAAGGCATCAGCGTTCAAACCGTTGGTGTGGGCGAACATTCGATAGGCGTCGTTCGACAAGGCTTGCGTGACCGGATCGGGGACATAAGCAAGCGAGAACACACGACCACCGAAGACGTCGACGTCATCGCGTGACAATGCCATCAGTTCGTTGCGAACTGTGTCTGCATCGGTGGGTGCCTCAAGTGTCTGTTTGTTGTCATTCATCGCAATAACTCAATGTTTACAGGCCGATCTGAATATTACATAACGGAGATTATGGGCACACCAGACACCCAAGGACGGAGACTGGGCACGTATGATCGGCGCGGAATTCACGCCGGACGCTGCTGAGGACGCGTGTCAGAGTCGCCGCGACCACCGATGTGAGCATCTGTCACTGGCCGTGCCGCATCGATCAACCACCGCAGAGACTCACGCATGGCCTCAAGCGTCATTCGTTTATTATCGACGTCTTCGGCAACATCATCGATGGCGCACGCCAGAACGAAGATGCGATCCCGAACGTCATTGAGCTCAGTTCGCGTTACAACAAGCTCATCTTCGGCCAGCTTGAGGTCCGCCGCTCGTTGACGGGCCACCCAATCCCATTGGCGGCATGCTTGACTACAGAACTCTCTGGGCCTTCCCCGGCCTTGACGCGCTGCGATGGTGTGTCGACACCATCGACACTTGACGGCTGGTGAACTGTTCGCGCCAGGGTCTGGCACCGCCTTTAACGTCATGACGAAAGGGTAGCGATGAGTACTGTTCGCTTCGTGGCAATTCACCCTTCATCAATGCCAGATGCCCCGTCTCGACTCTTCGCCAGCGACAATGCCAGCGGCGTGCACCCGCGCTACTTGGCAGCGATTGACCGAGTCAACGCGGGACACGCTCTCGCCTACGGCCAAGACGCTGCCACCCGAGATGCCAATTCTCTATTTGGTGAATTGAGTGGTCGCCCGATTGAAGTCTTGTTCACCTTCGGTGGAACAGGTGCCAATGTGCTTGCTCTCGCCTGCCTGTTGGGTCGTGCAGAGTCAATCGTATGTACCGAATGGGCGCATATCGCCGTCGACGAGACGGGCGCACCTGAACGTGCGCTCGGAGTGAAATTGCAGACCTACCCCGCACCAGACGGCAAGTTGAGGGTTGAACATATCGAAGCAGCAGTTCACGCTCTGGGAAATGTGCATCATGCGCAGCCGGGGGTCGTTTCTATCAGTCAGCCAACTGAGATGGGAACGCTGTATTCAGTAGATGAGATACGCGAGATTTGTGATGCAGCACATAGGCACGGTCTTCGCGTGCATCTCGACGGTGCTCGCATCGGCAATGCAGTTGCTGTACTAGGTGCAAACAGACAAGTGTTTCGCTCAATGACGTTTGATGCTGGTGTCGATGCGGTTTCGTTTGGAGGAACCAAGAACGCGATGCTGAATGCTGAGGCCGTCCTGCTCTCTGGCGTCGACCAGACTCGACGAGCCCAGTATCTGCGCAAACAGGTAGGCCAGCTGCCATCCAAGATGCGGTACACCTCCGCGCAATTTGTGGAAGCCCTCAGCGATGACTTGTGGATTCAGACAGCAGCAGCCGCCAATTCATCTGCCAGCGCCTTGTATGACGCCCTGAAAGATGTCGCTTCTCTGCACCTTGCGGCACCAGTTGTGAACAGCCTCTACCCCACGCTCCCCGATCCACACCGGAGCCGCCTGCAGGAATGGTCCTTTTTCTGGGACTGGGACCTCAGCCGAGATCAAGTGCGGTGGATGACCTCGTGGGATACCGACGATGACGATATTCAGCGCTTTGTTGCGGGCGTTCGGCACGTAATTGACCGATGAATTAGTTCCGACCTAAAATGTGACCCTCGACCTCGACGAGTGGAAGTACATGGGCGCATCTGATTTGTTTCCTTTGAGACTGTGGGAAGACCAGTCTTGGGCCAAGAGCGCAGAGTGTCGTGGTCTTTCCTCCGTGTTCTTCGCGCCCCCGGCAGAACGCCCTCAGGCTCGTGAGAAACGCGAAGAAGCCGCAAGAGAGGTGTGTCACCAGTGCATCGTGTTGTCGTCCTGTCGTGAGTTTGCGCGCAAGAATCGTGAATACGGGTTCTGGGGCGGCGAATCAGAGGAAGAGCGTCATGCTGCCGGATATCGACTGATCGCTCCCGTCGGCATTCGCACTCGTAGTGCTAGCTAGTAACTGGCTGACGAATCAACACCAGCCCTAACCAACCTTCGCACTCTTCTTCGTCGACCACATGCCATCCGACATACGACGAATGCACCCGCTCACGTTGGTCTGATCGAAGCCCAGCAAGCACAACGATGCCGTCATGTTGGCAGACCCGTTCAATGTCTGGGGCTACATCGATGAGAACCGGAGCAAGAATGTTTGCAAGTACGACATCAGCCCAACTGCTTTCAATGTCGGCAAAACCCTGTTCAACTCGGACAGAGCAATCATTCAGTACAGCATTTGCGGTTACCACTGAGGTTGTGGAGGGATGAATGTCGAACGCGCGACAGGTCGCCTTGCGACACGAATTCAATGCGATTGCAAGCACGCCTGAACCGCAACCCACGTCGAGCACGTTTGCCTCATAGTTGCAATGGCGCAGTGCCAGTCGTAAGGCAATTCTTGTGGTGGGATGATTGCCCAGGCCGAACATGTCGTGCGGGTCGATACGGATCACTGTTGCGTGAGAATTGACTTGCGGCACCTTCCAAGAAGGACAAATCATCACTTCGTCGGTCACCTCAACACAGTGGGCATGTTGACGCCAGGTATCGGCCACTGATCGCTCAACATGTTCGACACGCCAATTGCAGTCAATTCCTTGATTGACAAGTGTTCGCACTACTTCGTCAATGCTCTCTCCCACTGACGTCCAGAGCTCCACTTCTTCGGCTACTGAACCGAGCGCAACTGAACCCTGGTTGACAGGTCGTTCTTCTATGGCAACTACCCCTGCTTGCCAAAGTGCGTCAGATACGTATTCGATATCTTGCGCTACCACGGTGAGAACAAGCATCGACCACGACGTGTGTTCGACCGTCAAGCCGTCGGTCATTGGTTCGCAGATCTAGTTGATACGACGGAGATGTTGGGCAAAGTGACGCCCCTTTTGCACATATGCCTGTGCCGCGTAGACGATGTCTTGGACACGAGCTCGACCCTCTTTGATGACGGCGGGGGCACCGACTGCAAGTGCCCCTGGTGGCACCATCGCATCGTTCAATACGACAGCATTGGCTGCCACGATGGCTCCTGTTCCGACCACTGCGCGATGGAGAATGACGCAACCACTCGAAGCCTGCGACCCATCCTCGAGAACACAGCCCTCAAGGTGTACAGCGTGACCAACAACGCAGTCATTTCCGACAGTCGTATGGGCATAGGGCGTGGTGTGGACGATCGTGCCGTCTTGAATACTGGTGCGCTCGCCAATGACAATTTCGCCTTCGTCTCCCCTCAACACCGCACAAGCCCAGATTGACGAATCCGCGCCGATGGTGACCGCGCCGATGACAACTGCATCGGGATGGACAAATGCTGACTCATGAATCACTGGCGATTTGTCGCCAAGGGCGTAGATGGGCATGGGTCAACCGTACCAATACGGCCTGCTTGCAGGTACCGTTGTCTCCCTATGTCACGACGCATTGAGATCGAACTAACGAGCAAGCGATCCGACGGGCAGTGGACCTGGCGTGCAGCTGGTGCTCGCGAACCAAAAGGTCTCATCGAAGATGCGCTCGTCCCCGCCGACGCGAAAGTGAATGACGTGCTACGTGCGGAAGTCGAAACCGACCTCGACGGTACGCGTGTCTTGTCGATATTTGCTACCAAGCAACGTGCTGAGAAAACGAACGTATTGACATTCCTGCCGAGCGAGAGGCCGTTCGAGGGCGTTACATCTCAGCTGAGGAAGAAAGAGCGACGTGGACCTTCTGATCGTAAGGGTCGACCCCGGCGCGATAGCGGTGGCCGTGATGCAAAGGGAGACAACGCAGATGGTCGCCCCCGTCGCCCATTCTTCGAAGCTCCACCTGAACTTCCCCAGAGACCAAAGCTAAAGCGACTCAAGGCCAGACGTGCCCGAATTGAAGTGGTACTGGCTGATTTACCTGAGGCACAACGTGCCATCGCTGAACGAGTACTTAGCGGTGGCATACCTGCAGTGCGGGCAGCTGTTGCTGAGCAGAACGCACAAGCCGTCAAAGAAGGCAAAGAAAAAGTCCCTGCTGATGGCATTGTCACATTGGCAGAAAACTTGCTTCCTCGTCTTCGGGTCGCAGAATGGCATGACAGGGCTGAGGCAGCCAAGGCAATGGTCAACGAACTTGATCTACGCGACTTGCGTTCCGTTGTCGTTGCGGCGGCTGACCCCGTGGTCGCACGTGACGAAACCACGCGAGCCTTGGCTGAAGAACTGAAGACCGCCCTTGCTCGTCGCCAGGAGGAAGAGACCAAGAACTGGCTCGAGGACGTGCAAGCAGCAACCACAGTCGGACGCGTGGTCCGCGCCTTGAAGTTGTCCTCGCAGCCTCCAAAAGCCGGCCTGCGCTTCCCGCCAGAGCTCGCAACTCAGTTGTCTGCGTTGGCCACTGGCAGCCTGACGGCTGATGCTCCGGCAGATCGATGGATAGCCCTGCTCGAAGCCGTCGCCTTCTCCCCCGTCAGATCGCAGGTGGCACCGTCGGCGGCTGCGCAGGCCGTCACAGACGAGTTGAAGGCAACAGTTCAGCGTCTGGCGATTCTCATTCCGCACATCGCCACTTTGTATGGCATCACAGCCGACCCCAAGTCGCCTACGCCTCGTCCGCTTCGTCCGACACGTCCGGAAAAGAAGGTTCCAAAAGGACGGGGAACTAAAAACGAATCACGTGGTCCGCGGCAGCCCAACTCTGGCAAACCCGGCACAGGCAAACCCGTAACAGAGCCGACGCCTGCCAATGGCCCTGATGAGTCTTCACCGGCCGATAAGACGTCAGTTGATGTTGCTGCAGTCGAAGTTGCTGCAGTTGAAGTGACAGCAGACAGCTCCGCACAGGAAAACTGAACATGTCAGACAAGGTCCTGTTTGAAAAGCGTGGGCATCTCGCCATCATCACCTTGAATCGTCCCGAAGCTCGTAACGCGGTCAATGCAGACATTGCTAAGGGAATGGATGAGGCAATGAAGCGCCTCGAATCGGACAATGACCTTTGGGCCGCAGTACTCACCGCAAACACTGAAGAGCAAGAGCGTCCGGTTTTCTGCGCAGGCGCAGACCTCAAAGCGATTAACTCTGGTGAGGGTGGCAGCATCAACACTAAAGACGGAAATTTTGCGGGGTTTGTCTATTACAAACGCCAAAAGCCAGTCATCGCAGCAATCGACGGACTGGCGACCGCTGGCGGATGCGAGATTGCCTTGGCCTGCGACATGATTGTCGCAACGACGCGCAGTGCTTTCGGGCTGGCAGAAGTGAAGAGAAATCTGATCGCCGCCGCTGGTGGCCTCTATCGCCTTCCTCGAGCATTGGGACAACAAGTTGCCATGGAGGTCATCCTCACGGGCGAGCCGCTGAGTGCACAACGTGCCTATGAGCTCGGCATGGTGAATCGTGTCGTTGAGCCAGGTGAAGCACTTCAAGTGGCCATCACTCTTGCCGAAAAAATCTGCGAGAACGCCCCCCTCGCGGTGCGAGCTAGCCGTCGAGTTGTGTTGGCTGCAGCCACTGAAGACGACGCCACTCTGGTTCAGATGACCAACGCGGAGTTCTCTGTCGTTCTGCAGTCAAGTGATACCAAAGAAGGTCTAGAAGCCTTCATTGAGAAACGTGCACCGCGTTGGACCGGCGCTTAGGAGCGCAGATCTTTTGACACGAAGATGGCCTCTGCAATCAGGCCAAAACGTTCAAACAAGTTCTTCGTTGACCGGTCTCCCGGTAGCGCAGCTCCCGACAAACGAGTGACGCCAGCAGCTCTTGCGTCCTCAAACAGGCGTTTCATCAGGGCATCTCCAATGCCGACACCTCGGGCCTCACGAAGAACATGGACATAGTCAATGGCCCAGTCGGCATCATCGTCAATACGAACAACTAAAGAACCCACCGCTGACTTCCCCACTGCAGCCACATACGCACGTCTCACCCCACCTGCTGGATGCGGAGGAAGGTGCCCTCTGAATTGCGCCGATTCGTCGCCTGCTCGATGACGGTGGTCGACCAAGATTGGCAAGATTGCTGGGTCTTCCGCATTGTGAACGCGAACCTCAATCATGACGCGTCTGAGTCAGTTTCAGTCTCGCAGGCGGCCAGAATTGTGGCTCGTGCCCGATGGCCATGCTCGTAGATCTTTACTGCGGCGCGAGTCGCAGGCGGACTCACTTTCAATTGAGAGACGATGTCTCTCGATGACATCACGTCGTATTGGGGCCACGGAAGCACCTGGCTTGACCCAGCCCCATTGGGTGACTGAGCTACAGGTTCTTTTTCATTGCCACTCGCATCGATATTCTGCTGAGGTGACTGAGGCAAGAGAACTCGCAACTTTTGGGACACGGAACGACTGAGCATCTTGACGACACTCTCGCCAATGAAACGAGCGGCAGGCGCATCGCGCCTCAGAGAACTGATGGTGTGACGGATCGAATCCTTCAGAGATTCGACCGGAGTGGTCATCAGCAGTCCTCTATCGCCCGCTGAAGATCGGACATGAGTCATCGCCGACTGGGCACACAGGAGCACTTTCTCGAACGAGCAGAAAACATCTTGTGCACAATTGTTCGTCGGCCCTTTTCGGCTGCAACCGGTCGTCGCCGCCTGACCGATCATCGACTTCGACTTCTTCTTCGTCTTCAGGAGCGAGCTCTTCTGTTGCGAGCTTGTCCTTCAGAATCTTGTCCAAGTCTTCCTCGACGTCATCTGCCGTAAGCAGGTCTTCTTCGTCCTCGTCGTCATCATTGGCACGCCGAACAACGGTGGCTCCGACATTGTCGTCGTCATCGTCGTCGGCAAGGTCGCTATCGACGTCGTCTTCGTCGGTGATTCCAAACTCACCCTCTTCGAGATCGTCTTCCTCGAGCTCATCAGGAGCCAAATCGTCGGCGTCGATCTCGACCTCGTCGAGCTCTTCCGGATCGATGTCGTCAGCGGCCACCAGTACTCCTTCGTTCGACGCACGTTGTGTGCATCATTTGGCATCGGCTTTGTTAGCCGTTGTCCGCGCGGATACTACGCACAAACTTGACGACTTGCACGACCTCTCGAAATCTGTGGATAACTCGTGACGGTCGTCACCGTGCCATGACGAAATGTTGACAATTTCTCACGAATCGCGTTGTTTTGATTCTGCTCGCCGCTCCGCCTCAAGACGTTCAAGCTCTGGCGCTTCCATCGTCATGTGAGACATTGCCTCTGCAAGAGCACGATGACCTGCAACCTCGCCAATTTGTCGGTGCATCTCGAGCGCTACTCGACGGTACGCAGGGTGGCCTTGAGGTGCCGAGCGCAACTCAAGCATGTGCATTGCCTCACGTGCATTGAACTGCATCACATACCTCACTCGGTATGCCATGGATACCGCGTATGACGCCTGCTGTGGGTAATCGTGAACAAGTGCTTCATAGAGGCCTCGTGCCCGCTCCATCACTTCATCGAATGCCGGCGCTGCTCGAGCCGCGTCTACCAAGTCCGGTCGCGCGTATCCGTGGTACGGAGTCAGCGGCTGCCATTCAATAGTTAGCAGTCTGTGACGTTGAAGATCGCGGAAAGCCCCATAGTCAGAGAGCACGTCAAAACGGTAATCAGTTCGCTCCAATGCTCGACCAGGACGATGGCGACGATTGGCTCGTTGTCCGACATATGCACGAAGAATGTCTCGGCGTTGTTCGACTGACAATTCGTCTACGCGTGACATGATCTGTGATTCGGGAAGATGGCTATGTGAATAGCAAATCGCTGCAATGACCTTCGACTCTCCATCAGGGTCGAAGTCGGTCAATGTCACTTCGTCCACCTCGGAGGCGATGTCGTCACCGAGAATTCGTTCAACAATCGAATGTGTGGAATCACGAGTGTCTGCCAAATAGTCAGACCATGCACCACCACGCTCGGGAATATCCACTCGCTTCAGGAAACTCGGAACCACTTTGCGGAGCTCTGTCAGCATCATGTCCGCATACACACGTGCTTCGGGAAGAGCATGTGCTCTCATGCGCAAGAGAAGCGCCTCAAAGGCTTGTCCAGTTCCGTAAATTCCGACATTCGACAGCGACGCTGCCGGAAGAGCGCCACGAACGGCGTCGAGAGCTTTTGCTCTTGTTGCCTGGCGATAAACGAAGTCCGAATCTCGAGGATCCTTCGGCACCGTGTCGCGCACGTGACGCGTTACTTCATCTGCAAGTTGGCTGTATGAGTCGAACATGCGATCCATGTCGCCCACGTATCGCGTCCCAAATCGCCCAGCAACGATGTCCGGATCCCTGTAGTAGCGATAACGGCCACCGAGGCGCTCGTCATAAGCGATATATCTCGTGCTCTGCTCGAGATAACTCATCAGCCGACCCCACTCAAGGATCTTCGTCAGGACATTTGAGGCTTGCTCACATGCCAGATGCACGCCGCCCAACTGCGCTACTGAATCATCGCCGTAATCAAAGAAGACTTTCTCGTACAAGGATTCCGCACGATCCACCCCGACGGTGGCATCAAAGGTCACGTCTCCCGAGACATCCAGGTCACCCAAGAATTCATCGAGGAAAAGTCTTCGTAAAGATTTTGGACTTCGGGAATAGCGTGCAAACAACGCCCCTTTGACAACTTCGGGAAGGTTGACGAGGGCGAAGACCGGTTGGTCGAGGTTAGTGAAGTAGCGGCGCAGAACGTCAGATTCGGCGGCCGTGAACTCTTCTGGGACGTACACGGTCACAAGAGGTCATGCTAGAAGTCCGACGTGGTGGCGTCGCGGATAGCAACTCGCTGCAAGTCTTGGAAACAAGGCCTCCAAGGAAGACGGTGTCATCAGAGGACAGCTCTATCGGGACTTGCGCTTTGATATTCATCTTCTATCTGTTGACGAAGCGTGGAGTTGGTCCAGACATCGAGTGCCGTGAGAGCCATGGCCTTTGCGCCATCGATGATTGCTTGGTCGGCCCTTGGGGAAATCGCATGCGACGCAAACTCTGACGTGTGGATGGCTGTACCACGAGGCGCAATCGCGATCATGGGATGAATTGAAGGCACGAGATGGCTGACGTTTCCCATATCTGTGCTCCCAACCACGCAGTGATCAGTGCTTGCCTCGTGTACGTGGCGACCAACAGTTGCCGAATACCCCGAGTAAGTCTCGATGAGGAAACGATTTGTCACCATGTCCGCATACGGAGTGTCGTCCCATGCATGGGTCATCGAGCACCCGCATGCAGCTGCTCCGCCCTCTAAAGCCGCCAGAACGCGAGCCTTTAGAGGCTTCAGGGTCTCCGTGTCATCCGACCTGATGTACCAATGCATGGCTGCCTCGCGTGGAACGATGTTGGGCTTGTCGCCAGCCTTGGTGAAGATGCCATGGACGCGCTCAGAGGGCCGAATGTGTTGGCGAAGGGCCGCTACGCCCATATAGCCGAGGACGGCAGCATCAAGGGCGTTACGTCCCTTGTGTGGTGCAGCCGCGGCATGACTTTCCAGTCCGTGGTATTGAACGAACAACTGCTGTACTGCGATTGCCGTGATTTCAGCAAGATCCTCGTCAGCTGGATGCACCATCATTGCTGCGGCGAGGCCGTCGAATGCACCTGCCCGGGCCATGAACACCTTTCCTCCACCACCCTCTTCGGCTGGAGTACCCAAGATGCGAACGCTGCCCCCAGCATGTTGTGCAATTTTGGCAAGTGCGATTCCGGCACCCAAACCCGCCGCGGCGATGACATTGTGCCCACATCCGTGACCGATACCCGGCAGTGCGTCGTATTCGCAAATCACACCAACACATGGCCCGTCACCAACTTCGCCAGCAACTGCCGTCTGCACGGCGTAGGCACCCCGCTCTAGATCCATTCCCAGTCTTGACGCGGTTCTGCACAAGGCCTCGCTCGCGTGGTGCTCTTCGAAATTGAGCTCCGGATGCGCATGAATATCGTGGCTCAGTTCGATGAGATCTGATGCCATTGAGTCGATGTGCTCTACCAACTGTGCGCGAAGCTCGATAACATCTTTCATTATGGCCTCCTTGGATAACAGGGACTCTAGAGGCTGTCGTCTCCAAGTTGGGATGCTTCGTCGTCGTTGGACACGATTCTTGGTACTGAGACGGTCCACTCGTCGGATAAGACCTCTAAATGAACTTCACGCACACGTCCCTGACGCTTTCCGTCGACAGTCAACAACAGATCTTGCGGGAAGGAGATCTGGATGAACTGCGTACGTGTGACATCAATTCCGTCATGTGGCAGGTGGTCTCCCCGACTGGCACGCGACCAGGCCTGAATTCGTTGGCGACTCTTCATGGAGTCACTCACGCGTAGGACATCAATGAGGCCGTCATTGGCATGTGCGCGAGGAGTGATATTCCGGCCTCGGACAATTCCTGTCAACGACACACACCAAACAGAACCCGCCAAGAAACCGCCACGCCACCAAGGTCGCCTCAGTACTACTGAGCTGTATGCGAGGAGTGTTTGCCCGATCAGTGTCACCCGTATTGCATCGAAGGACAATTGCCAGCAGACGTCTGGGGGTTTGATCAACCTCGGTCGCCCGAGAGACAACCAGGTGTCTCCACCTTGCACCTGAAGTTCCGACAAATTCTGTTTTGCGAGCAGTATCGCGTCTGCAAGATCGCAATCGCGCACGACGGTCACGACAGACTCTGCACACGAGGGTCGCCCCCACTCCTCTCCCTTGCGAATCGTCATATGTGGTCGCCTTCGACAGTCACTGCGGTACTGGCAGCCACGAGTCCTCTGTCGAGCGAGGAAGCAACAAGTGACGCGGCGTCCGAAAGCGATTGGTCTGTGCTCACGGTCGCAATCTGTCTGGCTAGGTCGATGACTTGGCGTACGTGCCGTACAAAGTCCCCGGGGGTGATGTCGGGATCGAGAATTCGAGAGAGTGACGTGCCCTTTGACCAGGCAGCAACTTCCCGGTGAAGCCCACCATCTGGTGAGCGATGAGTGGTCATGCCATGTTGTCGCTCCAAGCCCTGGATTTTCTTGCTCAGCTTCTCTATTCGTTTGAACCGACTTCGAACTGTGTCATTCATCCACGAAGTGCTCTCCTCGGGTCTACCACGAGGGTCAAAGGTGATGGACGACAGGACTGCGGCAAGATCTCCGACCGACAGACCGACGAGGATTCCGTGACTGAGCACCTCAGTCACGAGCAAATCAGACTCGTGGAAGACCCTTGTCAACAACAGTCCTTTGTCGGTTAGCGACCAATTGGCGACATAACCAAGATCTTCAAGGATTGCAACGACGCCATCAAAGCGAGCAACTACTGCACCCTTCTGTGTCTGTGAGCGCTTCGAGATTTTGTCAATGTCGGCGCGTAGTCTTCTGGCCTTCCGATCACGGCTGCTCTCATCATTCAATAACGATGTTCCACGTACTCGCCGTTCGACAGCCTGGAATGAGGGCTCGACTCGACTCAGACGGGAAGCGGCCTCTCGTTGAAAATCGGTGCGACTTGGATCAAACGGGACCGGCAGATCAATTGCCCCGCCCTTGACTGGAATGGCGTCAAAGTCAGCGGCGACCAAATCGAGCACTTTGCGCGAAGTCGTGATGACGGTCAGTCGTTGGCCACTGCGACGAGACGCAGTGGAGAGCACCACAGCCTTTCCACGCAACTTAACGCTATCTACGAGAAAGACATCCCCTGGCCGAAGGCTTCGCAAGGCAATTTCAAGTTCAACGGGACTAGCGGCATATTCGTTATTGGACTCTTGATTGCGCGTATCAGGAGATTTTTGAAGAAGATTCGAATCGTCCTCGTCTCGACGCAACATGGCCAGTTCGCGGCGCTTTGTCTGAAGTTGCGCCTCAACGGCAACGACTTCTTTGTCCGCCTGAAACTGTGCAAATGAGAGGCTGAGCAGGTGGCTCGCCTCTACTCGGCTGTGCGAGCTCACCAGATTTACAGCCATGTTGAATGTTGGTCGAAAAGCCGAATTGAGAGAGAAGGCCCGACTTGTTGCGAGAGCCACAACTTGGTCGTAAGACATCTGTGGCGACCACAAAGTGATGGCGTGGCCAATCGTGTCTATACCGCGGCGACCAGCACGGCCGGTCAGTTGTGCAAAATCTGTGGCACGCAGTGGTGTGTGGTGTTCTCCAGAGAACTTCGTCAACTTCTCGATCACCACTGCACGGGCAGGCATGTTGATGCCTACTGCCAGCGTTTCTGTCGCGAACACAACCTTTACCAAACCCGCTACGAAGCACTCCTCTACCGCTTCCTTGAACAGCGGAATCATCCCCGCATGATGGGAGGCAATCCCGTTACAAATGTTGTGGACGAAGTCCTCGTATCCCAATACATGCTTGTCGGCTGTCGTCAATTCGACACAGCGACGCTCAACGATGTCTCTGATTGCCAGTAACTCGTCTCGATCCGTGAGTCGCAGACCAGCACGATCACAACTTCGGACAGCGTCGTCACACTGGGCTCGCGAGAATATAAAAACGATTGCTGGCAGCATGTCTTCATCGTCGAGTAATTCAACGAGCTCTACTCGACTCGGAATGAAGAAGCGGCTACGCCGATTTTTTCCGCCATACTGATGCCCTCGTCTTCGATGATCCTCGACGAGCAATCGACGCAGTCGCTGATTTGGCTCTCCGTGCACAAGGGTGTCATGCATCAACAATGAGTGCGTTGCTGTGTCGCCGACTACGAAGTGATTGACAAGTTCGACGGGACGTGTGCTTTCGACGATCGAGTCGGTGCGACCACGAACTGTTGTCAGCCAGGACGCCACTTCCGCCGCATTGGAGACAGTGGCTGATAGGCACACCAATTGAACCTCCATCGGAAGATGAATGATGACCTCTTCCCAGACCGGACCACGAAAAGTGTCCTGAAGGAAATGAACCTCATCGAGTACGACCACTCCAAGCGAACCGAGAGCCGACGAGCGGGCATAAATCATGTTGCGCAGCACTTCTGTGGTCATGACGACGACTTCTGCACCTGGGTTGATGGAGTTGTCGCCGGTGAGGAGGCCGACACGCTCGCCGCCGAGACGTTCCACTAGATCGCGGTACTTCTGATTGGAAAGCGCTTTGATTGGTGTTGTGTAAAAGGCTCGTTCACCTCGGTGGATCGCCATCTCCAATGCGTACTCAGCAATCAATGTCTTTCCTGAGCCAGTCGGCGCCGACACGAGAACTGAGTTCCCAGCATCAAGCGAAGCGAAGGCACGCAACTGAAAGTCGTCGACTGCGAAATCCAACCCCTCAACAAATCGGCGCTGGACTTGCGATATCAATCGTGATGACTCTGTCAACGCGACCGTCGTCTGGTGATCAGCCAACCGATGAGTACCGCCAGGAAGTACAGCGCGGTCATGGGAATTGACAATGCAAAAAGGCTGACGGGGTCACCACTCGGCGTTATGACGGCCGCAGCCACGAAAATGCACATAATTGCAATCCGCCACTGTCGTATGAGGGATCGCGGTGTGACAACTCCGACGAGTTGAAGGAACAAGATGAGCACAGGGCTCAGAAACCCTGCACCAAATGCGAGCGCCATCAATGTCACGAGGGACACATACTTCGATACTTGGTAGGCCTGGTCTACAGAACTACCTGACCAGGAGATAAGAAACTCGAGCGCTTTGTCAAGCGTCCAATATGCCATCCAGCACCCAACTGCAAACAGGACCGTGATTGACGCGATAAACGGCACTGCGTACCGCTTTTCGCGCTTGTCGAGACCAGGGGCTACAAAGCGCCAGATCTGCCAGAACACCACTGGCATAGCCAGGATGACCCCACCCCACGTTGCGATTCTGATTCGTGCCGCAAATCCATCGAGTGGCCCGAGTGCAAATAGAGATCCATCGCATGAGAAGTCTGGATTGGTCGCACATAAGTCTCGATAAGGCTCCGTAAGAAACCGAAGAATGGGGTCGTAGAACGAAAGCACCACCACCATTCCCACTGCCACTGCGATGAGCGCGCGCACGATTCGCATACGCAACTCGCGCAGATGATCGGTCATCGACATCGTCACCGAGGAACTAGTCGACATCTCCCCTGAGGCGCCGACAGAACTCATGAATTACCTCCTGAGCTCTCATCCTTCGAAGTTTCGGTAGTCGGTGTCTCGTGATGCAGAGACTGGGCATCTGGCGGGGCGGCTGAGCGTTCTGGTCGCATGGGGGGCGACGGTTCGTCATCCACTTCGCCAAACCATTTACCCGATGCCGTTGCATTGTTCACCTCGTCCGAGAGCCCCTTAACGGCGCCGCGGATCTCTTCCAACGGTTCTCCGAACGTCTGCTTCATCTCTGTTTCAAATGACGACGCCATGCGTCGGAGCTGACCATAGGTCTTGCCCACGCGACGAATGACTGCCGGCAGTCGCTCGGGGCCCAATACGACCAAACCGGCCAGAAGCAGAAACACCACTTCGCTGCCAGACAAGTTGAACACTCGTCCCAGTGTACGAGGCGACTGTGTGCGGTGCAGAACCCTTGTGTATCAGTCAACTGAACGTACTCTGATTCTGTGCAACAACGGCTGCCATCCATCCTTGAAGTTCCGATTGCCTTTGCGCATCGAGGAGCGAGCGCACACGCTCAGGAGAACACGCTCGATGCGTTCGCGCTGGCACTCCGGCTCGGAAGCACTGGTCTCGAGACAGACATCTGGTTGACGGAAGATGAACAGCCTGTACTCGACCATGATGGCGTGGTTCGGGGTTTGTTTCGCAAGAAGCCCATTCGTGATGCTCAACGTACAGAGTTGCCGCGACACATACCTGCACTTGCAGAGCTCATCGAGCGAGTTGGTTCGAATTACCACTTGAGCATCGACGTGAAGGACCCTGACGCGTTTGAGGTCATCATTGAGCACGCGGCATCATCAGGCTTCCCATCTGAACGGCTTTGGCTCTGCCACCCTGACATCGAGATGCTGAAGATCAACTTCGAATGTCGACACTCCGTAAAACTCGTTCATTCAACTCGTCTCACCAAGATGTCCACGGGACCAGAGCGACACGCAGCGGACTTACAGCGCCTCGGCATCCATGTCGTCAACATGCATCACAGTGATTGGACAGGCGGTCTAACGACGCTCTTTCACCGGTTTGGGATTCTGTGCTTCGCTTGGGACGTTCAACACGAGACCAAGATGGCCGACGTGATTCACATGGGTATCGACGGCGTCTATAGCGACCATGTCGACATGATGATGGAAGTTGTCCATCGCGAAACCGGCCACAACGCAGCCTGGTAGTGACTCAAATCAGAGCAACTTCCACATTTTGAACGGCCATACCACCACAAAGGCGCGACCAATGACGTACTTCTTATCGATCGGCCCAAAACGGCGACTGTCGAACGACTCTGGTCGGTTATCGCCTAGCACGTAAATCTTGTCAGCGGGAACAGTGCTCTTCTCGACATCTGGCTGGCCACAGCGCGCATTCAAATCACTCTGAGAAAGATCTTCAGACGGAAGATAGTCCTCAGCCACGACAGACCCGTTCACGATTAACTCACAGCTCTTTATCTCAATCGTGTCGCCCGAAAGAGCAACTACTCGCTTGATGAGGTCATCATGCGCGACAGTCTCCCCATCCATTGTGATTCGTTCAAAAACGACCACATCTCCGCGATTGATGTCATGCAGGCGATAGCTGAGTTTGTTAACCAGTACACGATTGTCCTGCAAAAGTGTCGACTCCATAGAGGGTCCGGAAATGTAGTACTGCTGCAAGACAAACATCCGAACCAGCAGAGCCGCACCGAGCGCAACAAGAATGACGATCAGCCACTCTCGTATAACTTTGACAAAGCCCGTTGATGTGGCTGGCGACTCTGCAGACATGGGAGCCCTACGGTAGTTCGCTAGCGCGGTGAAATGGCTACAACCCCGCGATCAGCCGCTCGACACGTTCGTCTCGACTTCGAAAGGGATCTTTACACAGCACCGTTCTCTGGGCCTGATCGTTCAACTTGAGATGTACCCAATCGACGGTGAAGTCACGTTTCTTCAACTTTGCCTGTCGTACGAATTCGCCGCGAAGTCGTGCTCGAGTGGTTTGGGGGGGCTCATCCATTGCCCGGAAGATGTCGTCATCAGTACACATCCGGTCGACTAGACCGCGTCGCTGTGCCTTGTAAAACACACCGCGATCAGTGTTGATGTCGTGGTACTGCAGATCAATGAGTTGTACTTGCGGATCCCCCAAGCTCAAACCGTGCTTCAATGCATAGGAGTCAATCAGGCGATGTTTGATGACCCAATCCACTTCACGATCGAGCGAGAATGGATCTCTCTCAATTGCATTAATGCAGTGCATCCACATTGACAGCGCCTGACGCTCAAGGGCGGGAAAGCCGACCTTTTCGTCGAACTCAACTGCCTTGTCCAGCAATTCCCGTTGAATATCAAGCGCACTGAGCTCTCTCCCAGAGGAAAGTCGTACAGGTCGTTTACAAGTGGTGTCGTGACTGATCTCCCGGATTGCCCTGATCGGGTTCTCAAGTGTCAAGTCGCGTAGAACAACATCTTCGTGCTCAAGCATTCGCAGGACACATGCGGTAGCACCCACTTTCAGGAAAGTGGTGTATTCACTCATGTTCGAGTCACCAACGATGACGTGGAGGCGACGAAAGACTTCTGCATCAGCGTGAGGTTCATCCCTAGTGTTGATGATCGGGCGACTACGAGTGGTCGCAGAACTAACGCCCTCCCAAATGTGTTCTGCCCGTTGGGCGATTGAGAACAGCGGACCACGAGGAGTATTTAGAATCTTTCCGGCACCTGTGTAGATCGACCTTGTGACGAGGAACGGAATGAGCACTTCCTCGTATCGAATAGGAGCCTCGGTGCGTCTAACGAGATAATTCTCATGGCATCCGTATGAATTACCTGCTGAATCGGTGTTGTTCTTGAACAGATAAATGGTTCCACGGATGCCTTCATCTCGCAGACGCTCCTCTGCTGCACCGACGAGCTCCTCTAGACGACGCTCGCCTGCCTTGTCATGCGTCACAACGTCCAGAAGTGAGTCACATTCAGGTGTCGCATATTCAGGATGCGAGCCAACATCGAGGTACAGACGAGCACCATTTTCTAGGAAGACATTCGAACTACGACCCCAAGCGACGACCTTGCGAAATAGATACCTGGCCACTTCATCGGGTGTCAAACGACGTTGCCCGCGAAGGGTGCACGTGATGCCGTACTCGTTCTCGAGGCCGTAGATGCGACGATCCATCGACGGTTGTGTCACGCGAGCAAAGTGGCAACATCGGCATTAACGACGCGCGAAAAACACCGTCGGCCATTGCCTCGTTGAAGTGTCGCCACCTCGAGATCATCAGCACTTAACTGTCGGTCAATGCCGGCTAGGCCCGCAAGCGCGCATTTCAGTGCACCGGAAAGATTGCAGCCCGACTGAAAATGTGTCGACATTCTCTCGCTGATCGCTTCAGCATCGCCACCTAGGACGCTGTAGTTGTTTTCATCCATGACTGTTCCGTCATAGAGAATATGGAATAGCCGGTCATCTTCGGCAGTGAGTCCGACTTCGGCTACCAAAATTTCCACTTCCAACGGCTTCGAGTCGTGAGTGAAGATCTGACCCATGATTTGCGCGTACTGATTCGCGAGACTTCGAGCATCAACATCAAGTCGAGAGTATTGATAACCGGTGAGATCAGCCGCACGTACACCCGCTTGCCGTAATTGATCGAACTCGTTGTATTTCCCCACCCCTGCAAAGGCAATGCGGTCGTAGATCTCGCTGACTTTACGAAGCGTGCTCGATGGGTTCTCGGCAACGAGAAGAATGCCTTGGTCATATTGCACTCCGACAAGTGCCCTTCCACGTGCAATTCCCTTTCGCGCGAAATCCGCGCGATCTTTCATCTGCTGTTCGGGCGGAACATAGAAGGGCATGCTCATCGCGCCTGCACCTCACTCGCGATTAATTGGAATACTCCGGCCAACTCCGCGTCATCAACGGATTGCCAACCGGTGGCGGTAATGGTGGCGACAATCGGATAGATGCCGCGAAGTGCATCGGGACCACCCGTTGCGGAGTCGGCATCAGCTGCTTCCCACAACGAGCGACATGCCAATGCAACAGCCGCATCGCGCGTCATGCCGGTGCGCCAACCCACTTTTACGACAGTTCCGGCATGAAGACTGCCTGATCCGGTGGCAACAAATTCACGCTCTTCGTAGCGCCCGCCCGTGACGTCGTAATCCCAGAGTCGCCCCGTTCCATGAAGTAAATCGAATCCGCCGAAAATTGGCACCACGGCGAGACCTTGCATTGCCGCTGGCAAGTTACCGCGCACCATCATGGAAAGCTGATTGGCCTTCCCTTCAAGTGACAACTGCTTGCCTTCCATCTTTTCGTAATGCTCGAGTTGAAGTTGGAAGAGCCGAATCATTTCCATCGCCGGACCGGCGGCCCCAGCAATTGCAACGCCACTGAAGTTGTCGGCTTGTACAACTTTTTCCATTCCGCGATGGCTGATGAGATTTCCTGCTGTTGCACGACGGTCCCCTGCCATCAAGACTCCGTCTGCGTACCGCAATGCCACACATGTTGTGGCATGCGGAACGTCGACCTTCGACTCTGGTGTCGGAGTCTGCACGCCAACAGCGGTCAACAAGTTCACGAAACTTGAACCAGGATTGTTATCGGGAGAGAACAGATTCATACAAATCGACCAGGGACCTGACACGTTGAGTCAGGTCATTCCCCGCCCTTCTGCACGTAACTTTTGACGAAATCTTCTGCATTCGTCTCGAGTACGTCGTCAATCTCGTCAAGAAGATCATCAAGTTCTGCCTTGATGCGATCACCAGTATCGGACGTTATGGCATCGCCCGACTCGATCTGTTGCCCTTCGCGGGGACTTGATGAGGGACGTGTCTTGTGAGTTCGTTCTGCCACGCCCACACCGTAGCGAGAGCGAAGCGACCCTGTCACGCCCGCCTCCGACTTCGTGTCAGATGTTGGTCACCATCCGGGCTCGGGATACACGGTCTCAATATCTGTGGCTCCAAGTGCATCGATGAGTTCGGCCACCGTGTTGGACGAATCCAGAAGCGCTCTCGTCAAAGCCTCAGTACCCCTCAGGGGTTCCATCATCGGCACACGGCGAAGCGGGTCGACGCCGATGTCGAAAACGATGCTGTCCCAATTGGCTGCAACAATGTGATCAGGCCATCGCTGCAGGCACTTACCTCTGAACCAAGCTCGTGTCTCCTTCGGAGGTTCAGAGATCGCGTCAAAGACTTCAGCGTTCGACACAATCGTTCGCAGACCAGCCCGTGCCGCGAGGCAATGGGACTCACGCATGTCGTGATATTGCAAATCGATTGCTTTCAGCCGAGGATGTCCACCTTGAAGACCGTGACGATCTTGATAGCCGCGGATGATGCGTCGTTTTGCGACCCAGTCAACGATGTGAGCCACGGATTCTGGATCGTCTTCTAGCCCACTCAGCACTTCATCCCACTGGACCATCAATTCAGCTGCATCACCACCAATGGGATCTCCATCTGAATTGGCGAGGTATTTCTCGCAAGTCTCGAAGAGGAGTCTTTGCACGGTAAGTGCCGAGAGACGACGTCCGCTGACAGTCTCCACAGTGTGACGAAGCGAATCATCACGGCTGATTCGCTTTATCTGAGCAACCGGATCCTTGATTACCAGGTCTTTAGGGAAGGCTCCATCTTCGATCATCGAAAGGACGAGAGCGGTCGTACCAACTTTCAGGAAGGTAGCTACTTCACTCATGTTTGCATCGCCCACGATCACGTGGAGACGTCGATACTTGGTTGGATCACAATGAGGTTCGTCGCGAGTGTTGACAATGGGTCGCTTGAGGGTCGTCTCGAGACCAACTTCCTCCTCGAAGAAGTCAGCCCTTTGACTCAATTGATACTCGACGGTCTTGCCGTCAAGGTCAGTCTCTTGACCCACCTTTCCGGCACCGCAAAACACTTGACGCGTGACGAAATGCGTCGTTATCTGACTCGCCAGTCGTCCAAAGGGGGTTTCGCGAGCAACGAGATAGTTCTCGTGACATCCGTAGCTGTTCCCCTTCCCGTCAGAATTGTTCTTGTAGACAACAAGCTCGGCACCGTTGGGGAGAAGGTCTTTGCACGACTTCATACTCAGCTTCACGATCTCTTCAGCAGCGCGGTCATACAGCACGACCTGTCGTGCGCTTGCACACTCCGGTGTGCTGATCTCCGGGTGGGCGTGATCAACGTAATAACGAGCTCCGTTGGTGAGCACGGCATTGACGAGATGTGACTCAATCTCGGGCGCGAAGGCTTGTTCAAGTCGAAAACCGCGGGCGTCATTTGCCGGATTCTCGTCGAGAAAATCCCAGCCAATCTTTTGGGGCATCGTTCCCGCGTACGTGTTGATTAAGACCGATGAAGATGTCACTGGAGACGCATCGAAACCACGAGACATAATGCCGTACTCGGTTTCGATGCCGCAGACTTTTTGGAGAGCCATGTCTGTCTAAAGGTATTGGCCAGTTGCGGTGCGCTCGATTGCCCGACCACCTGAGGGATCTGCAACGTCAGCCTCAGCGGCAATAAGTGTGCGAATGAACACGATTCGCTCGCCCTTCTTGCCAGAGATGCGCGCCCAGTCGTCAGGATTGGTTGTATTCGGGAGATCCTCGTGCTCTTTGAATTCCTGACGAATCGACTGAATCAAGTCGTCGAGGCAGATGCCTCGGGGTCCACCAACAAGAATTCGCTTGATAGACAGTTTCTTGGCTCGCCGCACAATGTTCTCGATCATGGCACCACTCGAGAAGTCCTTGAAATAGAGAACTTCCTTATCGCCATTTTGATACGTGACTTCAAGAAAGCGGTTACCAACTTCGGTGCTGTACATCTCGGCGACAGTGGCGTCAATGAGCGCCTCCACGACCACGGCGGCATCAGCTTCGTTGTCGACACCGTCGAGTGGAAGGTCCGTTGTGAGATAGCGAGAAAAAATCTGCCGCGCGGCAGCCTCGTTCGGGCGCTCTATCTTGATTTTCACGTCAAGTCTCCCGGGTCGAAGAATTGCCGGGTCGATGAGATCTTCTCTGTTCGTGGCGCCGATGACAATGACGTTCTTCAATCCCTCTACTCCATCGATCTCTGCGAGTAACTGGGGAACAATTGTCGACTCCATGTCCGAGGAGATGCCACTTCCGCGAGTCCGAAACATCGAATCCATCTCGTCGAAGAACACGATGACGGGCCAACCCTCCTCGCTTTTCTCTCTCGCACGTTGAAACACGAGTCGAATTTGTCGTTCTGTCTCGCCGACGTATTTGTTCAGTAGCTCAGGGCCCTTGATGTTGATGAAGTACGAGCGTCCTTTTTCGCCACCGGTCTTGGCTGCCACCTTCTTCGCGAGACTGTTGGCGACCGCCTTCGCGATAAGCGTCTTTCCGCATCCGGGCGGACCGTACAACAAGATGCCCTTCGGAGCAGGGAGTTGATGTTCTGCGAAGAGGTCACTATGTAGAAACGGAAGCTCCACTGCGTCTGCAATGAGTTCGATCTGACCATCTAGCCCTCCGATATCTGAGTAGCTGATGTCTGGCACTTCCTCTAGCAAAAGATCGTCAATTTCTGGTTGAGGCAACCTCTCGATGAGAAGATTCGTGCGCACATCGCAACGAAGAAGATCACCCGATCGGAGCAATGTTCCACGCAAACTGTCGGCTAACTCGCACACGCGCTCTTCATCGGCTCGACCAGTGACGATGGCGCGAACTCCGTCTTCCATCACTTCCTTGAGAGTCACAACCTCACCGGTGCTCTCGGCCCGCCTCACAAGAACGATATTCATGGACTCATTGAGAACAACTTCGTTTCCTCGTTCTATGTCATCAACATCAATTGCCGGATGATGGGTGACACGCATCTTCCTGCCACTCGTCAACACATCGACCGTGCCATCATCGTTGACCCCAACGACGCTCCCATACGCCGACGGTGGCCTGGTCAACTTCTCCACCTCGTCACGAAGCGTCGCTATATGTTCTCGAGCCTCGCGAAGCGTGTAGGAAAGTTTCTCGTTCTGAGCCACAGCATGGGCCAACTGACCTTTGGCCTCCAGGAGTCGCTCTTCCAACGCCGTCGCGCGCTGGGGCAACTCGCTCAGTCGGGCCCGAAGTTCACCGATCTCAGCCTTCAGTATTTCAACGGCGTCCTCATCGGAGGGACCATGCGTCTCCCTGGTCATGCACCGACCCTAGTGGTGGTTCTCCTACTCATGTCTTACGCAGACGTTTGATTGAGTTGAACCTGTCCCGCAAGCAATGGTCTGTGTAGAGTGAAAACGCCGGCCAGCCGGCGGTAGTTATTGATGTCTCGGTCTCGTGCCGAGGTGAGAGTTGAGGGAGTCTCCCCCCATGAAGGTATGGATTGACCAGGACTTGTGCACCGGAGACGGTCTCTGCGAGGAAATCGCCCCCGATGTGTTCACTCTTCTTGACGACGGTCTTGCCTACGTGAAAGAAGGCTCGACGATTTATGCAACCGCAAAAGGTAACAAGCAGGGCGCGGAAGGCCTCGCGAACTTCGCCGACAACCTTCTTGATGCCGTGGTTGAATCAGCCGAAGAGTGCCCTGGCGAGTGCATCTTCATCGAGCCCTGAGTCGCAAGACCTGTCGCCAAGCGGCATTTCTACGAACCGATAAATCGCGCCGCCGTCAGAAAAGCTGTGTGCGCCACCATCCGGTGATCTGGTCGAACTGATTGACCTTCGATGTGCCATGTCCGGTGCAAGACCTCGAGAGTACGGATATCTGTCCATTGTCGATCGAAGGTCTGTCGGGTTTGCACTGCCTGAGTGATGGATGGCGTGTAGGCGACCAGAATTCCTCCTGGAACCAGCGCTGAAGAGGCGTGAGGGACTACCTGCCACGGTTCGGGTAGATCGAGAACGACGCGATCGTAAGGACCGTCAGGGATTGCTTCATAACTGTCTCCGACCGTCACTTCGTAGCGGTCAAGGGCCTGTTCTCCAAGAAAACTCCGCACGTTCGAGGTGGCACGATTGAGGAAGTCTTCCCGTAATTCGACCCCTCTGATGGTCGCACCCCAACGAAGCATCGTCATCGACAAAGCGCCTGATCCGATACCGGTCTCGTACACCCTCACACCAGGACCGATATCTGCAAGTACGCAAATTGGCGCCAAGTCTTTCGGATAAATCACTTGTGCACCACGCGGCATCTCTAGAACGAAGTCTTCGAGAGTTGGTCGCAAAACGATGTAGCGCGCCCCCAGAGTTGATTCGAGACGTACGCCTGGAGATCTTCCGATGACATCGGAATGAGGTACAAATCCCGAGTGACTGTGGAACTCACCTTCAGGATGAAGCGTCACCAAGTAGCGACGGTGCTTGCTGTCGAGGAACAACGCCCGTTCTCCCCCGGAAAACACATCAGCCATGCGAGGAAACACCTTGTTGCGTTGGACGAACCTTCTCGCGCGTCAATACAAGAATCTCATCATCTGCGAGGTCGACGTCAACGCGCTCCAGACGGGCATTCCGCTTCTGCTGTCTTCCGAAGAGCCAGCGCGCTACCCCAGCAAGCAGAAATAGCACCTTGACAAACGGATATCTCTTGACGAGACGTCCATACGCGCTTGCACCGAGCATGCCCTTCAGCATGGTCTCAAAAACCGCGTACTTCTACTCGACGGCTGCGGCCTTTTCGACGGCCACGTCGCCCGAAGAGGTAGGCAATGACGAGTGCCAGAACACCGGCTCCGACACCTGCGGTAACTGCTGCGTCCTTCTTGTTGGACACCTTCTGGTTGATGTCACCCTGCAACGCGCGCAATTTCGCCTCTAGATCATCTCTATGAATAGGACTGATTTCATCGGGACGCTCAGCCACGGTCATCACCTTGTTGAGCGAGCGACGGCTTGTTCACTCGCGAGAGACTGAGCGCAACGAGAGTGACGGCAGCAATGAGCGCGATGAGATACGACACGAAGGACCAAGCACCGTGGAGTGCATCGCCGCCGACGTCTTGTACCAATCGCAATACTCCGAGAATTGCAAACAACATGGATATGCCCAGCGACAATGCTGCTGTCAGGCCAAAGAGAAGCCAGCGTCCTGCACCCCGCAGAGGACCAATTGTCTCCTGCTTGGCATACACCTTGACCGAATCGACAAGATCGACGACCTTCTCTGAAGTCGACAGGCGACCACCTGACCATGGGCGACGCGAAACCACACGTAAGTTGTACCAAGAAACGCCGATTTTCCACCGGTCTCACTGCCGGTGAAATTCAACCATTTCCCGCAGATGAGCCACCACTTGCTCTACCTGACCCAATCGAGCCTCCAGAGTCGGCGCAGCAAGGAGGCCGTACCGGTCGAAAGGTCCGCACGGCAAACTTCTCACGATCACCCACGTGGCATCGTCGCTTTCGTTTGCGTCGAACACTCCAGATGCCGCCCGCCCAAGCGCACCCGCCAACTGAGCAGGCAGAAAACGAATAAGCAGATCCTCGTTGGATCTGTTTATGATTGACGACTCACTCTTCGTTGACTCCTCGAGCATGAGATACTGCAGACTGCGCACCTCCTGTGCCACGAGCGACACTCGTCTCGCCATTTCCTTTGGAGTGTCCTTCGATGATTCGATTGTCACGTCGGCACGTGGATACGGCGAGTCAGGTTTCCAACTACGTACAAAGAGACGACTGGTGGCAACCCCGGTGATGAGGTAACCGCCGTCCTCTGAAGCCTCGCAATAATGGACGCGAACATCGACCCCCACATCTCTTCGAGTGTCGTTACCTCCCACCTCACTACCTCTGTCGATCAGCACGGTTCCAAAGTGCATGTTGTCTGCATTCGAACGCAGCAAATCACGCATCAACGCGACATAGCGTTCCTCGAAGATTCGCAAGGACACGACATCACCTGGGACGAATACGCTTCCCAACGGGAACATCGGGTAATCAGGAATCACTGGGACACCAGCATTAAGGCAACAATGCCTCGACTGTCGGATTTGCCGATGCTCGAACTGTTGCATCGACGAGCGCATTCCATACCGGACGGAACTTTGCTGCTTGGTCGATGCCATCGGAATTCAGAATGAGGACTAGTTCCACTGGTTCACCACCATCTACCGTCATGTATCCGGCTAGAGCCTTGACGCCTGAAAGTGTGCCGGTCTTTGCCACCAGTCGCCCTTTTGCTTGCGACGATGTGTAGTACTCCCGGAGTGTCCCCTGCTGACCCGCGATGGAAAGTCGATTGATGAATTCGTCACGATTGCTCGCAAGAAGTGACGAGATGAACTGGCACGTCACTTTGTTGCCGGAGGCAAGCCCGGAACCATCGAGCTGAGTCAGGCTTGACACGTCGACGCCCAACTCCGCGACTGTCTCTTTGACGACCTCCAATCCTGACGCTGAAGTACCTGCGCCTTTTTTGACTGCGCCCATTTCCTTCACAAGCAATTCGGCAGTGTTGTTGTCTGAGTTGACGAGCATCTCTCGGACCACCTGTCCCAAGTCAACTGACATGACTGAGGCGATGTCTGAGATGCCAGCAGGCATTGCTTCGCGTAGCGATGTACCGACCACTGTGACACCTCGCAGACTTAGAAGTGTTCGAAGGTCGGTTGCGGCAGCTAGGCCCGGATCGTCAGGTTTGAGAAATTGTCCCAATTGCGCTCCGTCGGCCACCATCAAAGCTCCAAGTGGACCTGCCTCCACCCCGTAGAAATCGCTCGGCCATGACGGGAGAAATCGTTGATCGTCGTAACGATCGTCGATGGGAATGATTGAACCATTGATGACTTTCACACCGGTTGCAACAACCGCGTCAGCGAGGGTCTCAAGAAAAGTTGGCGTCAAGGTCGGATACTTCTCGGCCAGAACGTAATCACGACGCACCAAGAGCGGATCCCCGGTGCCGACGAGGTACACGTTCCCCTGGACAACACCGTCAGTCACGACGCCCTTCAGAGACGTCGTATAGGAGGTGTCAGCACCGAGCGACTTGAGCGCACCAGCAGCGGTAACAAGTTTGATGACACTTCCTGGAGTCACGCTGGTGTCACTGTTCACCGACGCCAAACGATTGCCGAGCCAATCGACCGTGAGACACGAGCCACTTGGCATCAGCTCCTCCACGCGACTCAACCGGTCCTTGAGGCGACCCGTACGCACACCCACCGACAACACATCGGGAAAACGTCGCACGGACAACACGGGCACACGTTGTTGCTCGAAAACGCTCACAGACGTGTCAGGCACCGTTCGTGCGGCGACAGACGACGTCAAGAGATAGAGCCCACCAAAAAGGACGGCACCAATCACACCAAGAACGAGCACGACCCGAGAAGGGTTCCCGGCTCTACGGCGACTATCTGTTCGCGAAACCGGTGTGTATTGCATAGCGATAAAGGTGACCGAGTGCAGTGACGGCGCGATTTCCACTTGGATAACAGAGTCGGCCCGTTCGACGCACTGCTTCTACTCCGGCATTCTCAGGGTCGGCTATCGCTAGTTCCGTTGCTACAAGAATCGGCTTGCGTGTTGCGAGCGACAGTTCATGGGCAGCCTCTGCGAAACGTGCGTCTTGGCGCTCGTGGTAAGAAACGATTCGCTCCAACCCGTGATCGGGATAGAAACGACCCTCTTTCATGAGTCGTCCCTGATTCGCTTGAATTCCAAGGCCGAGGTACACGATTGCATCAACAGAATCATGAGTCGCGATCATTTCCATCACCTCCGGAATGGTGTCGCGCGTCTCGCCACCGGCACAGTCGACCGGATTGTTACGACTCCATCGCGGAGGAAGTTTCGTGTCGATGCGTTGAAGAAGATCAGCCGGTAGAGCAAGTAACTCGAGCAAGCCATCTCGTGCGATGGCATCTGAAGTCACGACGCCCCAGCCACCGGCCGTCGTGAGCACCACAACTCTTGGTCCGCGTGGGAGCGGCTGAGTTGCGAAGCTGGCTGCGGCTTCATAGGCCTCTTCGACTGTTGCTGCACGAGTAATGCCATGCGCCTTGCACGCTCCGTCGAATACTGAGTCATTCGCCGCGAGCGCTCCGGTATGGCTTGCCGCTGCACGAGCACCCTTTTCGGTAGCCCCACCCTTGACGACGACCACTGGCTTACTCGCTGCTACTGCTCCCAAACGTTGCATGAGTGTCCGACCATCGGTGATGCCCTCAACATATGCGAGCGACACCTTGGTTTTGTCGTCGCGGCCGTACCACTCGACAAGATCGGCTACCCCGAGCGCCGCTGCGTTTCCTGCGGATACCGCTCGGCATACTCCGACACCTGTCTGGCGCGCATAGTTCATGAAGGACGACACGAAGTTGCCACTTTGACTCGCGATCGAGATGGCTCCGGCAGGTGGGTACGGCGCGACGATCTGCGCACAGAGGGACACCGGAGTAGACACCACGCCTTGACCATTCGGACCAGCCATCAACATTCCCAGGCGGTCCGCATGGTCCACCAGTTGGTCTTCAGCTGCCCGACCTTCGTCACCTGCCTCGCCATACCCGGCAGACGTCAAAAACGCAGCCTTCATCCCTTTTGCAGCACACGCAGTCAGTAGTGCCTGGTTGGTTGATGCTGGCGTGCACACAAAAACGAGGTCGATGACGTCACTCGGGAGCTCTGCCACATCTGCGACGGTTTGCACACCAAGAACATTTTCTGATTGAAGGTTGGTGCCGAACACTTGACCTGCATAACCGCTTGCGAGGATGTTGTGAAGCGATACAAAACCGAATTTGCCCGGATGAGTTGACGCGCCCGCGACGACTACTCCTCGTGGTTCAAAGAAGGCTCTGAATTGATCGTCGCTGTATGGCTTCCTCAGTGTCCCTTGCTCGACATAACTCGGCTCACCACTTGTGGTGCGCTCGACGAGAGCATCAACCGCTACAACTGACCCGTCTGAGCGCACAATCAAAGGGTTGATGTCAATGGAAGCAATGTGGGGATGCGCTCGTACGCAATTGGAAACACCGACGATGATGTTGACCAACTCAGCACGATTGACCGCCAGCTCACCACGAAACGCATCAAGTAACGCACTGGTTCGAAGATCATCAATCATGGTGGCTGCCGTGTCGGCATTCACTGGCGCGGGCCTGAAGACGACGTCCTTCAAAGCCTCGGCCATGATTCCGCCCACGCCCAGCATCAAGGTCGGACCGAACTGCGGGTCAACCAGCATTCCAATGATGAATTCCCGCACACCCGACACCATCTCAGCCACGAGAAGATGCACCTCACCGTCATCTGGTCGAGCAGCATCGAGAAGTTCCTGTGCCGCTTGACGTACTGGTTCATCGCCAGCGAGCCGAAGTCGCACCAGTCCGCGTTCCGTCTTGTGTGCAATCGAATCTCCACCCAACTTGACGACCACAGCACCGCCCATCGCCCGAGCTGCTGCCACTGCCTCTTCAGCCGTGCCGACCTTTGCTTCCTTGGCGAAGGTGACCCCAAAAGGAGATAACAGAGATTTGGAGTCAGACTCTGAGAGGGTTTGTGTGGCCAAAGAAGCCGAGGAGGACGATTCGTGCACGGTTGCCACCGTAGTTCAGGGAAGAACGTCGTTTAGGGAAGAAGTGCAGCACGAAAGAACTTCAACACGTGCTCTTTGTGTTCTCGAATACTGTCTTTGCTCAGCGCCTCATCGTCGATGAGTCCGTCAATAAACGGCGCATCGGAGAAATACGAGAGAATCGAACCGTAGGCAGAGAGCAACAGATGCCGAGCATCGAATGTTCTGAAGCTTCCATCTGCCATTTGCCGCTCGAGGTATTCAGCCGCAGCGTCAAACATCGGACGCAGCACCGCAGACAAATCAATTCCGAGATGACCACCACCGTCGAGCGCTTCGCGACGCATCAGTCGCACGTAGTTCGGATTGTCCTCGAACAATTGAAAACCTGCTGAAAGAACTACTTCGAACTTCTCCCACCCGCGGGCTTCGCTTGCAATTGCAAGATCAAGTCGCTCCATCCAGTCGCTCAACAAGCGCTCGAATGCTTCTCCGTACAAAGCTTCCTTGCTTTCGAAGTGATGCAAGAGACTCGGTCTTCGAATGCCGACCGCCGCCGCGATGTCGTTGAGAGAAGTTCCCTCATACCCGGTGTCTGCAAAACACTGAAGGGCCTCATGAAGAATCAGCTCACGAGTAGAGAGATGGGGGCTGTCTGTGTCGCCAGGCACGTCGCCACCGTACAAGTTCTTTGCTGAATTGCCTACCTACCAGTAGGTAGTGGGTTATCATGCCGACATGACAGTTCTTCGGTCCATCCTGCTCGCCCTCGTCATTGGCGTGGTCGTTACTCAAATCGCTCACATGTGCACCACGGTGTATCTCCATCGTGCCTTGAGCCATCGGGCCCTAACCGTGGCGAAGCCAGTCGCTCTTGTCTTTCGTTTCCTGCTCTGGATCACTACGGGAATAAAGCCCAAAGAGTGGGTAGCAGTGCACCGCAAGCACCATGCCTTCACCGATGCCGAGGGTGACCCACATTCACCGGTGCTCTTGGGTTGGAAGCGAGTTCAGATTTCGAATGTGAAGTTGTATCGCGATACAGCCGCTCAGCCTGAGACCATCTCGCGTTACGCCAAAGACCTTCCAGACGACATGTGGGACAAATTGTTCTTCGGTCACCATAAGACGGGCCTGGCGCTCGGCATTTCGATTCTCGTCGTCGTCTTCGGACCTTTTGTGGGTCTCTTGGCAGCGGCAATTCACATGAATTACTACTTGGCAGCAAACGCTGCGGTGAACGCGCTCGGGCATCATTTCGGGCGTCGACCATATGAAAACGGTGCGACCAATCTCCAATGGCTTGCTCTCTTGACACTCGGAGAGGGCCTTCACAACAACCACCACGCTGCACCCTCAACGGCTCGTCTCGCCCATCGTTGGTATGAAGTTGATCCTGGTTGGTGGATCATTCGCGGAATGACATTTCTCCGTGTCGCAACCCTGCGCTTCGATGGTGTGCGCTTGCTGCCACCAGCACGACCATCGGTAACGCCTACCGCTTGACACCTGCAATACCTGCCTCGAAGGCAGCAACGGCGGGTGCGTCAAGACAGCAAAGTCCGCTTGGTTGATTGTCAACAACTAATGTCGCAGCGTGGCTGAGCGTCTGTCTGAAACAATCGACCAAGCCGCTATCAATGTCATCCGCGGTCTGGCGATGGATGCACCGCTCTTTGCCAAGAGCGGTCACCAAGGAACAGCGATGGCGCTCGCGCCTCTCGCGCACGTGTTGTACAGCCGCATTTTGCGCCATGATCCGACCGAACCTCACTGGCCGGACAGAGATCGATTCATTTTGTCCAACGGTCACGCATCGATTCTTCAGTATGCCCTCTTGTTTTTGTCGGGTTACGGACTTGAAATTGACGACCTGAAGCAATTCCGTCAGTGGAATTCAGCGACACCTGGCCATCCTGAAGTCGGACACGCGGCAGGAGTCGAGGTCACCACGGGTCCACTTGGACAGGGGTTCGCAAACGCAGTGGGCATGGCTATTGCTGAATCGCATTTGCGGTCAGTGCACGGTGAGGACAATCAGAATCATCACATCTATGTGATTGCCGGCGATGGCTGCTTGATGGAGGGGGTCAGCCACGAAGCCGCTTCTCTCGCTGGTCATCTTCAACTTGACCGACTTGTGGTTATTTTCGACGACAACAAAATCACCATTGACGGAGAAACTGACCTCACCTGCTCAGACGATGTGCCCGCGCGTTTTGCCAGCTACGGCTGGAACGTCTTGCAGTTGGGTGAAGTCGCCGATGATTGCGACGCGATTGAGCGAGGCTTGATTGCTGCACGCGACCATGAAGGCTCTCCCACTCTTGTGGTGTTGTGCAGTCATATTGGCCATCCATCCCCTGACCTCACTGACAATCATGAGGCACATGGCAATCCATTCACCGCAGACCACGTCTCTCGCACCAAGTCGGTTATGGGAGTTCCAGATGAGCCGTTCTGGGCTCCTGATGATGTGGTCTCTGCGTACCGCACTCATTGCGCGCAACGTGGCCGACAGTTGCGCAGCGAGTGGGAACAACGCACCGGAGAGTCTCGAAGCGCATTCAATGCAGCGTGGTCTTTGCAGCCGCGCACCGAACCCGAGACCACTATTACCCACTTCGCGCCAGATGTTGCATTGGCGACACGGCAGGCCTTGCAGAAAGTCATCGACCAGTCACTTGCGATGTGCCCCACCCTGATGGCCGGCGCCGCGGACCTCACCGGAAACACCGGCGTGAAGATGACTGGTCAGAAAGCATTTTCATCGAAAGATCGCAACGGAAGACAGGTGTTCTACGGAATCCGAGAACATGCAATGGGCTCTGCTCTCGTGGGAATGGCGCTTCACGGCGGCGTCTTGCCAGTCGGTGGCACGTTCTTCGTCTTTGCTGACTACATGCGACCTGCAATCCGACTCGCTGCACTGTCCCGAGCACGTTGCGTCTTTGTGTTCAGTCACGATTCTGTCGGAGTCGGCGAAGATGGACCCACCCACCAGCCGATTGAACAATTAGCGTCGTTGCGTGCGATACCGGGTTTGCATGTAGTTCGTCCGGCTGACCCTGAGGAGACTCGTGCTGCCTGGATTGACGCCATTGCCCACGATGGCCCGACTGCTCTCGTGCTTTCTCGCCAAACAGTCCCTGCTCTCACCGACGGAGGTGCGGTCAGCCAAGGCGCTGGCGTCATTGTCAACCACGAAGACGCAGAAGCTGTTGTGATTGCCACCGGGTCAGAGGTGTCAGTTGCGATCGCAGCCCACGACAAGCTTCTTGATCTCGGAGTACCCGTGTCGGTGGTTTCCATGCCCTCATGGGACCGCTTCGATGTCCAAAGTGAAGATTTCAAGGACCTCGTGTTGCCACCGGATCTGCCGGTTGTGTCCATTGAGGCCGGAACAACATTTGGTTGGCATCAATGGGCCGACAGCGCCATTGGTATCGATCGCTTCGGTGCAAGTGCACCTGGCGCAACTGTGATGGCGAATTTAGGCATTACAGCTGACGCTGTCGTGACTGCGGTCCGCGAGTTGCTCGAAGACTGACCATGGTCGTACCTGAATACCGTCATGACCACGCTCCGCAATCTGTTTGAAATCCAGGGCCAAAGCCCTTGGGTCGACAACCTGCAGCGCTCACATCTACGTGACGGAACTCTGAGGCAGTACATCGCAGATGGAGTCAGAGGATTGACTTCGAACCCCACCATCTTTCAGAAAGCCATACAAGGCGGATCTGAGTACGACGAGCAATTCGCATCCCTTGTATCCGCTGGGGTGAGCACCGAGGAGGCCTATTGGTCGCTCGTCATCAAGGACATCCAGGACGCTTGCGACATTTTCAGCGACTTACATCAGTCGAGCAACCAAAACGATGGTTTTGTGAGCGTCGAAGTTGACCCTCGCCTCTCCTTGCAGACCGCTGCAACCATCTCTCAGGGTAAGCATCTCGCTTCGCGGATCGGTCGCCCCAATGTGATGATCAAAGTTCCCGCCACCGAGGCAGGTCTGATGGCCATCACAGAGTTGACCGCTGCCGGTGTGTCGGTGAATGTGACACTCATCTTCAGCGTTGATCGATATCGGCATGTGCTTGACGCGTACCTTCAGGGTTTGGAGAAGCGAATCGAACGTTCTGAGCCCATTGACACAATCAACAGCGTGGCCAGCTTTTTCATCAGTCGAGTGGATTCTTTGGTCGATTCACAAATCGCGACGTTGTCGAAGGGCACAGCCCTCTCAGGTCGCGCGGCCATAAACCAAGCAAAACTCGCCTACGAACACTTCCAAGATGTCTCCTCGTCTGACCGATGGAAACGGCTTGCCGAGAAGGGTGGTCGACCTCAGCGACCACTGTGGGCCTCAACGTCAACGAAAAATCCTGCGTACCCAGACACTCTCTATGTCGATGAGCTCATCGGGCCTGCGACCGTCAATACATTGCCCGAAAACACGTTGGTGGCATTTTCGGACCATGGACGTATCTTGCGCACCATTGACACAGGGCTTGACGACGCCCGTCGTGAGTTGGCTGAAGTTGAAGCTGCGGGCATCTCACTTGCCGCTGTTGCCCAACAACTTGAGGAAGAGGGTGTGCGCTCCTTTGAGGCCAGCTTCGATGATCTGCTCGGCACGCTCGACGCGAAAAGGCAATCAATCCTTTGATGCTGCTGCAGCCTTGACGGCTTCGATGGCTTTCTCTATTGCACGAATTGCTTGGGCGAGTTTCTTGTCGCTGGTCGGACGTACTCCCGTTCCGGATTCGACCGCATCCTGCAGTGTTGCAATTGAAATATCCATGAGCGACTCGTGAACGCCCTCGAGCCGACTCAGTACATCTGCATAGACGTCCCTCATGACCTCTCCTCCATTAGTAGACGGCTACGACGAGAAAGAGAGTAGCGTTCGTACTCGTGCCAAGGCCTGAACATCTTCATGAGTGGGTCAGTTTCGACGACCCAGACGAACAACGCACGTGGTTGATCGACGCGACATTTCTTCGATCTAACTACAAGTGCATCTACGGAGAAGGCTGCAAGGGTGTGCTCGACGACGATGCCGAAGAGTTGCAGCAAGGATGCTGCTCGTACGGCGCTCACTTTCTCGATGAGAAAGACTTCGCCACGGTCAAAAAGACCAGCAAATTGCTGAAGGATCACCACTGGCAGAACAAGAAAATCGCAGACAAGAAGGGCTGGCATGTCGTAGCGAAAGACGGCAGCAAGAAAACTCGAGTTGTGAATGGCGCATGCATCTTCCATAATCAGCCCGGATTTGCTGGTGGGTCTGGCTGTGCACTGCATATCGCAGCAATGGAGGCGGGCGAAAGGCACATGGACTGGAAGCCCGATGTGTGCTGGCAGGTACCGGTGCGTCTTGAGGAACACACCGAAGAAGATGGTCATGTGGTGTCGATGTTGCGCGAGTGGAAGCGTCGTGACTGGGGCGATGGTGGACACGAGTTCCATTGGTGGTGCACCGAAGCTCCTGAAGCATTCGTGGGCAAAGATCCTGCATACGTGTACTTCAAGGACGAGATCACCGAGTTGGTCGGCAAGAAGGTGTACACACTGATTGTGCAGCAACTTTCGCGAACACATGGAACGCCAGTTCCCCACCCTGCCGTCAGACGACGCAGCAAGTAATCAGTCAGTCGCCCCTCATCTGGGCGGGTTTCTCAACGAGGCTCGCGCTTGAATGCCCGACGACGATCCTCGAGGGCCAAGTGACGCTTTCTGATTCGAACCTTTGTCGGCGTTATTTCAACCAATTCATCTTCCGCAATCCACTCAATAGCGGACTCCAGCGTATGAATGATTGGTGCTGCAAGCTTGACGCCGTCATCGTGACTGTGGGTTCGGATATTGGTCTTTTCCTTCGCACGAACAGCATTGACCACCATCTCTTCTCCGCGCGTACTTTCGCCAACAACCATCCCCTCGTAGATGTCATCGCTCGGCTCGACAAACAGAGTTCCACGTAGCTGGAGATTGTCGAGCGCGTACGGAGTGGCAACCCCGGTTCGGTCACCGATCATCGCCCCACCCTGTCGGTGCGGGACCTCGCCTGCCCATGGCATCCAACCTGCGCGAGTTTGGTGCAAGAGCGCCGTGCCGCGGGTGGCTGTGAGCAGCATTGACCGCAAGCCGATGAGTCCACGTGAGGGCGCTTCAAAAGACACGATTGTGCGACCTGGATCCCCCGGTCTCATGTCGGTAATGCGACCCTTTCGTGGTGCTAATTCTTGCGTGACGGTGCCCACGTACTCATCGGGAACGTCACATGATCCAGACTCTTTTGGTTCATGAAGTTTGCCGTCAATAGTTTGCGTGACCACTTCGGGACGACTGACTTGAAGTTCGTACCCTTCGCGACGCATGTTTTCGATGAGTACGGCAAGTTGAAGCTCTCCACGACCCGCCACTGTCATGATGTCTGCAGAATCAGTGTCGGACACCTTGATTGACACATTTCCGAGAACTTCCTTACGAAGGCGATCTCGAATGTGTCGCGAGGTCACGAACTTTCCTTCACGTCCTGCGAAGGGCGAGGTATTGACGCCGAAGCTCATCCGTAGAACGGGCTCATCTACTTCAAGGCGCGGCAGTGGCTCGGTGACATCCGGGTGCGCAATGGTGTCACCCACCTCTACATCATCGATTCCTGCGAGGACAAACAAGTCTCCTGCACCAATTTCTGTCACTTCTTCGCGGCCAATACCGCGGAACACCGACAATGAACTGATCTTGCGTCGCTGCAGCGGAGAGTCGGGACCGGTCTGCTTGCCCCAAAGCACAACAGACTCTCCTTTGCGCAGCACTCCCGACTGAACACGACCGATGGCCAATCGACCCAGATAATCACTCGCATCGAGGTTGGTGACGATTGCCGTAAGTGGATCATTTGGAGCAACAGCCGGTGCCGGAATCGTGTCGACAATCGCCTGCAAGAGTGCCTCGAGCCCATCTGACGGTTCAGGCATTCCGATGCCCTTTACTGCGGAACCATCGCGAGCAATGGCCGATACCACAGGAAAACCAAGCTGGTTGTCGCTTCGGGCGACGTCGAGAAACAGTTGTTCCACTTCCAGAAGCACTTCCTCGGGTCGCGCGTCTGACCGATCCACCTTGTTGAGCACAAGAACGACAGGAAGATTCATGCCTAGCGCCTTGGACAACACATATCGCGTTTGAGGAAGTGGTCCTTCTGCAGCATCAACCAGCAAGACGATGCCATCGACCAATGCCAGAGCCCGCTCGACCTCGCCACCAAAATCCGCGTGACCTGGCGTGTCCACCAAATTGATGCGAATGTCTTTCCACTGCACAGATGCAGCTTTTGCGAGGATGGTGATGCCACGCTCACGCTCTTGGTCATCTGAGTCCATCACGCGATCGACCACAGCCTGGTGAGCAGCGAAGGTACCCGTGGACTTTAAAAGTGAGTCAACGAGAGTGGTTTTCCCATGGTCGACGTGGGCGACGAGGGCTACATTTCGGAGGGAGGTCATGTTGTTTTCAGGCGACGTGCGCCCGCCAGTCTCAATCTGCGTCGTCTTCTTCGGTGTCGTCTTCGTCGTCAAAATTCACGCCATAACGCTGAGCAATCTCGGCGTACTCGTCTTCTTCAGTCTTGGCGCGACGAGGAGAATCTCCGAAACCGAGATCCGCTGCACTAGGACCCGCTTGCTTCAGCTTGCGAGCCTCTTCGAAACGACGATGGCGACCCTTTTTCACGGTCGTTCTCCGAACACTTGTGTGGCACCGAGGTGCTTATTGACAACCTCTCCCACTCTACCGACCGAGACCCGCTGAGAACGGGATTTACTCGTCTACACACCGATTTCCTGTGTGACCTCGGCCATTGAGGCGTGAAACAACCGCAATCTGCATACCTATTGGACCGTCTCGTTGAGAGAAATCAATTTCAGGCCGCCGTCTGCCGTGAAAGTCAGACCTGCGCGACCTGCCACGAGGTCATCCACATCGTTCCCCACGATGTCTGCTCTCCATCCGCTTCCAAGTCTGGCCGATGGCGCCTTTCTCAGCAGGTCGACAATGTCCTGTCGCGTTCCGAGAAGCGCTGGGTCGAGCTGCTTCTGGCGACTCAGCTCGCTCACCCATGCGGACACGAGAGTCACTGCGGGCCGAAGCGCACGGTCGAGGTCGTCCCCGTCGGAGGAAGGCATCTTCAACTCGCCTGCACCAGATCGTTCAATGCCAGTTCGAACTGCTTCGATCACGAGACGCCCCACTGACCCGTGGGCCTGTTTCCCATCAAAACCCCGTATGTGGCTCAAATCGTCAGCAGTCTTTGGCATCTTTTGGGCCACGCCCACGATTGCGATATCCGACAACACGTGTCGAACAGGTATGTCTAGTTCCGCTGCACGCTTCTCTCGCCATTCCGCCAATGCCTGCGCAACCCATCGTGACTTGCCCTTCAATGTTCGAATGTCTTTCACCTTCATCCACGCTCGTTCTGGATCAGTCGGACCATTCGGACGCAAGAGAAGCTCTTCACACGCTTCTTCGACCCACTTGGATCGCTCAAGTTGCTCGACACTCTTTTTGATGGCGTCTGAGAGTTGTTCCAAGTACCGCACATCACCCGCCGCGTAGTCAATTTGTGCAGCGGTCAATGGACGACGTAACCAATCAGTGAGCCGGTCACCCTTCGGGAGATTGACGCCAGCAAACGATGTAGCAAGTGACGAGAGCGAAGGTGAGCTGTAGCCGATGAAGCCAGCAGCGAGCTGCGTATCGAAGATTCGCCTTGGAACACACCCATATGCATGTTGCAAGACCTCCAGGTCCTGTTGAGCAGCATGAAATATTGCCACGGCGTCTGAATCGAAAAGCCTCGCAAAAAGCGAACGGCCAACGCTCAGTGGATCGACCACAAAAATGCGACCTACTGCCGCAAGCTGAACAAGGGCCAAACGCGGGAAATAGGTCCGTTCTCTGTGGAACTCGGTATCAATCGCGTATCGCTGCTGCGTCAGGAGAAACGAAACCGCACCGTCGAGAACTGCATCATCGTCGACCCACGTCACATCAGCCTGCGGCAGGCCGGAATCACTCTTGGGCATCGGATGGCGCCAGATCGTCTGGCGAATTTATGTTGCGCACCGCAACAGCAGGCACCGGCACCTCGGCAACATCGAGCAAGACAGCCGCCCGGTGCATTGCGCGCTCATTCCGCTTCCACACTGATTGAAGCGTCGAGAGACATTCATCTTTGGACCACGCGGCACACAGCCAATTGAGACGGTCCGTCCTGCCGACCGATGCTTGAGCATCGGACAACGCATTGACAAGACTCGAAATGACCGATGCCGTGATGAACGGCATGTCGCATGAAAGCACGACAACTGAGTCATGCGACGCGCTCTTCAATGCAGTGATGAGCCCTCCGAGTGGACCTTCACCGGGCCATGAATCCTTTTTCCACGTGCCAGACATTCCTTTGACCAACGTGCCATTGCCGCCAATGAAAAAAACTTCAGAAGCCCCTGCTTCCTTCGCGGCCCGAGCAACACGTTCCGCCATTGACACACCGTCAACTTGGAAAGTGGCCTTGTCCTCGCCCATTCGCGAGCTGTCTCCTCCGACGAGTATCGCCACCGTGAAGTCACTTGCCACGTGACCACGCTAGGTCGTCGGACCCATCTAGGGTGGGAATGGTGAGTGATCTTTTCTCGTCAGTTGATCCCGATTCACTTCGAAACGTCGCGCTCGGTTTGTCCGGAGGATCACTTCTCTTGGCGCTAATTGCGCTCAAAGTATTGAAGTCAATGGTTATGAGAGTTGTCGGACTTGTTGTTTTTGTGGCGCTTTCCCTGGCCCTGTTCGCCCAACGTTCTGAGCTTCAGAGTTGTGTCGATTCAGCAAAAAATGCTGCTGCCGGCCTGACCTCGAACTCAACTACCGCGTCACAGTTTCGATGCACGTTCATGGGCTTTGACGTCGATGTCAACCCTTAGTCGAGACTCGGCATGGAACTGATTATCGTTCGACACGCTCTGCCCCTGCGTGTGGAAAAGGAGTCTGGAGCTGCCGATCCAGAGCTCAGCCCTGAGGGCCACCTTCAAGCAAGCAAACTCAGTCAGTACCTGGCCCATGAGTCCATTGATGCTGTCTATTCAAGTCCCCTCATGCGAGCACGGCAGACGGCAGCCCCGCTCGCCGCACAGCTCGGGCTCGGCGTCCGAGAAGAAGACGGAGTTGCTGAGTGGGATCGAAATTCGAGTGAATACATTCCGATGGAAGAAATGCGGGCGACGAATCATCCCAAATGGCAAGCCATGATGCGGGGCGAATGGGTTTCAGATGAAGACCAAGAAGAATTTTACGCTCGCGTCCGCGGTGCATTTGACTCACTCATAGAAAAACATCAATCCGAATGCGTTGTCGTGGTGTGTCACGGGGGTGTCATCAATTACTACGTCTCCCACGTTCTCAAGATGCCTACGACACAGTTCTTCTATCCCCACTACACATCGATTCATCGCGTCAAGGCGGTGTCAAATGGACGACAATCACTCGTGACCCTCAACGAGACCGCCCACTTGCATCCTTTGATGAATTCGAGAACTACCCTTTGATTGTCAGCGACTTTCGATAGGTACGGGAAATGACTGCAGAACCGAGTGACTTGGATTCCTTATGCGGCTGGTTAGACCAGTCGCCGACGCCGTACCACGTCGTTGAATCAGCACGAACGGCACTCACTGAGTCCGGCTTCACCGAACTCAACAATTTTTCGGATGCTCCAGGGGATGCTGGTTTCATATGTCGCGAAGGAATGGTCATTGCCTGGCGTCGACCATTGAAATCCATCACACGGTTCTCAATTGTGGGCGCACACACGGATTCGCCGAACCTGCGCATTCACCCTTCCCCTGATATACATTCCGGTCAATGGCAACAGCTAGGTGTCGAGATCTATGGCGGAGTGCTTCTGAACTCCTGGCTCGATCGAGATCTTGGAGTAGCTGGTGTTGTCATCACAAAGGGCGGAGAGCGCCGCATGTTCATGAGCGATGCCCCGATCGCTCGAATTCCGCAGCTTGCCATCCATCTTGATCGCGAAGTCAACGACAAGGGTCTTTCGCTCGATCGCCACCACCACATTCGTCCGGTGTGGGCCACTTCCTCCGGCCTGGACTTTCTCTCTTGGTTGGCGCACATTTCAGAATTGCGAGCAGACGACATCTCTGCGTTTGATGCGCAGTTGTTCGACATGACTCCTGCAAGCATCATCGGTGCTGATGCGTCCTTGTTGGCATCTGGGCGACTCGACAATCAACTGTCCTGCTGGGCGGCCATCGATGCGCTCACCCGAACTCACGGCTCTGATCACACGTGCCAAGTCGTGGCACTGTTTGATCATGAAGAGGTTGGTTCATCGAGTCGTCATGGTGCGAGCGGACCTGCACTAGAGCGCATCCTGCGAATTCTCTGTGCCGCAAGCACAGAATCACAGTTGAATGACATCCTCGAAAAGTCACTCTTCATCTCGGCCGACAATGCCCACGCCATCCACCCGAACTACTCCGAACGTCATGATGCACGGCACGCGCCGATGGTGAACGAAGGTCCGGTAGTGAAGTTGAATGTTAACCAGCGATACGCAACCACTGCGACGACTGCAGCGCTATTGGGCAACATCGCCAGCAACGCCGGTGTACGACTACAACACTTCGTTTCTCGCAACAACATTCCGTGTGGCTCCACCATCGGACCACTTGCAGCCACGCGTCTCGGTATACCAACTGTCGACATCGGAGTCGCACAATTGTCGATGCATTCCGCACGCGAGGTCTGCGGTGCACATGACCCCTCGCTCCTACGAAACCTCTTGGTCGCGCACTTGTCTCACGAATGAGGCCGAGCGTCAATCAATGTGTCTAGCGAGCGAGTGTTTCTGCTCGGTCAAAGAGATTCTGAAGCTGCTTCGTCAACTCTTCTGTCGTCTCGCGCACTGCTGAACGCGCGACGCGCCCTTGCTCGTCGGCTGCAACCAAGATTGGCTCTCCAACCACAACGACGCACTTCTTTGGCCGAATCATGCGAGAGCCTTTCGGCATCACACCTTCAGAGCCACCAATTCCGACCGGCACAATTGGCACGCTGGATTTCACCGCCACATAGGCCGCTCCATCAAAAAGTGGCATCACAGTTGGTCCTGATTGTCTTGTGCCTTCTGGAAACAGCACCAACGGCTCTCCCGCTCGCAGGACATCTATGCATCGAACTAGCGCTTCGCGATCGGCAGAGCCTCGCGTCACGGGGAATCCACCAAGTGCTGACAGAAGCCATCGCACGGGCTGATGACGCCACAAGGAATCCTTTCCCATGAATCGGAGACGACGACGCGTCACTGCTGCAGCAATAGGTGTGTCGATGTTCGAGCGATGGATTGGTGCAAGTACGAATGCGCCTGTCGACGGAATGTTGTGTGCACCATGAACTTCGAGCCTGGTGATGAGTCGGGTCAAGCCAACAACAATGAGACGCACGAAGTGGTAGAAGACGCGACTCACGCGAGAGTTACCGGCCAAGTACGTGTCCACTTCAGCCACGGGACGCATCACCAATCTTGGAAACTTGGTCGTACGCATCGGCGATTTCTCGCACCACGTCGTCCACAGATCGACCGCTACTGTCGATGGTGACCGCACCTTCGGCTGGGCGCAGCGGACTGTCTTGGCGTGTTGAATCGATGCGATCTCTCTCTGCTATCGAAGCAGCAATCGCATCAACATCACCGCCGACCTGCGCCACCCGTCGAGTAGCACGAACTAAAGGTGAAGCAGTAAGAAACACCTTGAGTAACGCGTCGGGAAACACCACGGTTCCGATGTCACGGCCTTCGACCACTCCCCCACCATGGGCAATAATCCACGAACGTTGTGCAGCGCGCATCTTCGTGCGTACACGTGAATATGTCGCTATCACGCTGACCACAGACGTGACTTCAGGTCCTCTGATATCTGTGGTCACAACACGACCATCGACCGTCACACCGTCTGGCTCAACTACAACTTCAACGGTTTCAGCGATTCCTGAGACGCGATCTTCATCGGCCGGGTCGACTTGGTCACGCAGGACGGCGAAGGCAACACCTCGATACATGGCGCCAGTGTCCAGATACGGGAGGGACACTGCCTGCGCAACAGCGCGTGCAACCGTTGACTTCCCGGCTCCTGCAGGTCCGTCGATTGCGATGACTCGCAATGTCACCAGCTGGTGCCTTGGGGTCGACCTTCGTCATAACCGGCGGCACTTTGAATACCGACAACCGCGCGGTCGTAGAACTCAGCAATCGTGCGAGCACCCGCATATGTGCAAGCCGAACGCACACCTGCGACGATCTGATCGATGATGTCCTCGACGCCGGGGCGAACGGGGTCAAGGTACATGCGAGAGGTACTGATGCCCTCTTCGAAGAGCTCTTTCTTGGCGCGTTCTAGTGCCGTCTCTGAACGAGTTCGATTCTTGACGGCACGATTGGATGCCATTCCGAAGCTCTCTTTATAGAGACGCCCTTCGGTGTCGCGAAGCGTGTCAGCGGCAGACTCATACGTACCCGCAAGCCAGGAGCCAAACATGACGTTCGACGCACCTGCTGCGAGAGCCAGGGCCACATCACGCGGATAACGAACTCCGCCGTCGGCCCACACATGCTTCCCCATCGCCCGAGCCGCATCGGAGCATTCGTGTACCGCGCTGAACTGCGGCCTCCCGACACCGGTCATCATGCGAGTGGTGCACATAGCGCCTGGTCCGACACCAACTTTCACAATGTCCGCTCCGGCGTTGATGAGGTCACGAGTTCCTTCTGCAGTTACGACGTTTCCTGCCACGATCGCCAAATCGGGAACAACTCGGCGCACTTCTTCGATCGCATGAAGAGTTCGGTCCTGATGTCCGTGAGCTGTATCGATGACGAGCATGTCAACGCCCATAGCGACGAGCGATTTTGCTCTGGTCGCGGGGTCGCCATTGATACCCACTGCGACGGATACCAACAGTCGATTCATAGAGTCCACAGCGGGCTGATAGATGGTGCTACGAAGAGCTCCTTTTCGAGTCACACATCCGAGAAGTGCACCGTCCGGGTCCACAACAGGCGCAAAAGTCAGTCGCTTATCTGCGAGAAATTCGTGGATTTGTTCCGGAGACTTTCCGTCTTCAATGACGATGAGGTCTCGGTTCATCACGTTTCGCATCTGAGCAAATCGATCGAATCCAATGGCGTCATGTTCAGTGAAGATTCCGACAGGCCGCCCGTCGTCATCCAACACAATGACAGCGCCATGTGATCGCTTGTGCACCAAACTGAGGGCCTCTCCCACCGTGTCTGTGGGACCCAATGTGATGGGGGTCTCGTAGACGAGGTGCCTCGACTTCACATGATTCACGACACTCTCAACGATGTCGAGCGGTATGTCTTGCGGGAGAACCGCAACTCCGCCTCGACGAGCAACCGTTTCGGCCATGCGACGTCCTGCAACTGCAGTCATGTTCGACACCACTACTGGCACTCTCGTACCGACTTCATCTGGGGTCGAGAGATCTACGTCGAAGCGAGAGTTGATGGTGTTCCGACCAGGAACCATGAACACGTCGTTGTACGTGAGGTCATGTTGCGGAGCAGTGTGGAGGAACCGCATAGGGCAACACGAGGCTACCGTGTGTGTATGTCCACTCATGCGACATTGCCCGTTGCACTTGTCCATGGCTGGGCTGGTTCATTTGCCACCACATGGGAGGCCCCGGGCGTCGCTGCATTGTTGAAAGACATAGGACGCAGCCCACTTGGTATTGACCTATTGGGCCATGGCACAGCCGACAAACCCCATGACCCCGAGGCATACGGAAATCTTCACGAATGGCTGCTTGACCAGTTGCCGGAAGAATCAGTAGACATCGTCGGCTTTTCTCTCGGTGCACTCACCACACTTCGCGCTCTCGTGGCGGCCCCGTCACGGTTTCGCAAAGTCGTGCTAGCCGGAATCGGAGACGGAGTATTCGAGACCACCACTCACGACATGGCTCGACGCATCGTCCAAGCCATCGAGGGAGAGGTCACCGATGATGCAACGGCACTTCTCTTTCGACAATACGCCCATCAACCAGGCAACGATCCAGTCGCGCTGGCAGCCGTCATGAAACGACCTCAGAGTGAGCCGTTGACCGCCGAACGACTCGGCGTCATTGAGAATGAGGTTATGGTCTACATCGGTGACAAGGACTTTGGTGCTCCAGCCGAACGACTAGCTAACGCATTCCCAAACGGACAGCTCGTTGTTCTCAAAAACACGGACCACTTCGCGACCCCGGATGCATTTCCCTTCATAGATGCAATGCTCGATTTTTTGAGCAACTGACTTGTCATCTATGTCGACCTGTCGCCTACTTCATGAGGTAACTGAAGCCGCACAAAGTCTGGCTGACGGGAAAATCGTCGCCATTCCCACAGAGACGGTGTACGGGTTGGCGTGTCGTGCCGATGACGACGATGCGATGAAAAAGGTGTTCGCAGCGAAGGGCAGGCCGTCAGACCACCCTCTTATTCTGCATGTTGCACCCGAGATGAACATCGAAGGCTGGGCGTCATCTAGCGACAGTGCCCTAACCCTTGCCAATGCGTTCTGGCCAGGACCTTTGACCATCTTGGTCGTACGTGGGGCCCTCACTAGCGATGTGGTTACCGGTGGTCGCGACACGGTTGCGGTTCGCATGCCCTCACACGTATTGGCACAGGAAGTCATCAGAACCCTCGGCATTCCAGTCGTGGCACCGTCTGCGAACAGTTTCGGTCATGTGTCACCAACATGCGCGCAACATGTCATTGACGATCTCGGAGATGTGATTGACGGAGTCTTGGATGGTGGACCATGTGACATCGGAGTCGAGTCCACCATCGTTGACTGCACCACCTCACCGCCACAAGTGCTTCGAGTCGGTGCCGTAAGTCGAGCCGACATTGAACGAGTGCTGAACACACCGATGGCCGAGGTTCACGGCAAGATACGTGCGCCAGGAATGCTCGCAAGTCACTACACACCGAATTGTTCCATGCACCTCGCAACTTCAAGGGTCGAAGCCGAGACGCTTGCGATGTCGCTTCAAAGTAAACATCGCCACGTAGTAATCATTGACCACCTAGACGACATCACGGAATATGCACGTCGCCTCTACAGCGACATGAGATCTGCTGAAGCTGCCGGTGCCGACGACATCATTGCAGTCATGCCGACCGGTGAAGGCCTGGCAGAGGCAATTCGAGATCGGTTGTCCCGCGCAGCAGCTTGACGTTCGCTACGTTCCTTGACCTCGAGATCAACGTCCTTGGAATTGTGGAGCGCGCTTCTCGAGGAACGATGCAATGCCTTCGCGAAAGTCTCGGGTTCGAAACAAGGTGAGCAGTTGCAGATACACGTGGTGCACATTTTGCTCGAACGACTCAGTGTGTCCGGCACGCACCATGCGCTTAATGGCACGGGTTGCAAGTGGCGCATTAGCAGCAATGTCATGCGCCATTGCAAGTGAAAATTTCATCAAATCTTCGATAGGCACCACATGGTTGACCATCCCCAGATGAAGAGCTTCTTCGGCAGTGAGCGTCTTGCCCACCAGAGCTATCTCAGCCGCTTTCGCGAGGCCAACGATTCGTGGCAGCAGCCAAGTCCCACCACTTTCAGGCACGATTCCGCGCTTCGCAAAGCCCGGGTTCAGTTTCGAGCCAGACGATGCAACGCGAATGTCGGCGCCCAACGTGATGTCAAGGCCATAACCAGCCGCTCCGCCGTTCAGTGCGCAAACAATCGGTGTGTCCATGTTGTACATGACCACTGGTGGCGCCGACTTCAGATCAAACTCTGCACTGGAACCAACGTCCCCCAGAACACCAAGGCCCTGCCCATCAGCCATCTGGTCTGTCATGTCCAGCCCCGCGCAAAAGATACGACCAGCGCCTGTAAGAACGACACAGCGAACATCGGTGTCTTCTTCTGCAGCCAACAACTGTTGCGACAGTTCGATAAGCATTGAACCGGAAATGGTGTTCAATCGCTGTGGTGCATTGAGACTGATGATCGCTACGTGGCCATCACGGGTCGTCATCACCTCCGATGTGTTCGAGGTCGTCTTGTCGTTCGACATGCAGGAAACCTATCTCTCAGTTCTTGTTGGACGAGGCGCCCACTGACCGAACGACCACATTGCACACGGACAGCCACAGAGCAGTCGCACCGGCGATATGAATCAGCACGAGGCCGGCAGGAACACCGGTGAAATACTGCCAATACCCCACGCCTGCCTGCGCAACTGCAAACCAACCAGCAGTTGTGACCGATTCACGAAGTTGACGTACGTCGTCATCTGATGAACGACGTGACGTGTAAACGAGTAGCGCCACGATGAGCGCAATTGTGACAATGACAACCAGGCCGTGAATGCGCGCAACCGAGCTCAGCGCGAAATCGAATCGCGGTGCATCCTCATCTCCCGCGTGTGGACCACTCGCTGTCACCACTGTCCCGCTAACAATCGCAGCGAGCGCACTCAGAGCTAATGCCCAACGCATTCGGGATAGACGAACATCACGTATGGATCGCACCACAGTTGAGGGCACGTACTCGTTTCCCTCGCTGCTACGAGCAAGTTGCACCAAGACCCACCCGCATGTGACGAGGACCATCGACAGGAGAAAGTGCCCCATGTTTGCCAGAGGGTGAAGGCCGGTCAGAACCACCACTCCTCCCAATACGACTTGAGCGAGCACTCCAATAACGAGAGACCACGCCCATCGCACCAAACGCGGCTCGACCAACTTGCGTCGATACGCCCCCAACACGGCAACAATGACACTCACCGAAACCACTCCCGTGAAGAGGCGATTCAATTGCTCGATTCGGGTGTGATGGGTCGAGACATCGATCAACTTCTGCTCATTGCAACGGGGCCAGTCCTCGCACCCAAGGCCAGAGCCAGTGAGACGCACAAGCGCTCCGGTAACGATGATGACGCACAGTGACCCCAGGGCCACCTGGGTCACAATTCGAAACGCTCTCGCCGACCTGGAAACCGCCGGAAACGCCACCCCGTCAGAGTATTCCCCGCCCCATCTGGGACCTTCGACCAAGGCCTCAGATCACAATCTGTGGTTAGTTGACCACCGTCCCCACTCTACGTGGTTATCCCGACATTTTCCGTGAGAAATATCTCAAGTTCTTCCAGACCAGGCCGATCTCTCCTGCACAACGACAGGAGACGTCATGGTTCACCAGCAACACCGCACATTTACTGGTCGCATCGTCATCGCAGCGGCAACCCTCGCCACCGTGGTTGTCGGATTGTCGAGCCAGGCCCAGGCTGCCCCCGCTCCGAGTGGCTCGAGTTCTCCATCCCGCTCGATGCCGCGTCTTGGCGAAAGCGGCCCCCATGTCACTGCCCTTCAGCAAGCCCTCGTGCGCAATGGCTTTACTTTGCGCGGTGGCGTCACCGGAACGTTCGACCAAAACACGGTTCGCACTTTGGTCAACTTCCAGCGCGTCGTTGGCCTAAAGACCACTGGCACAGTCGATCTGAACACAGCCAAGGTATTGAAGCTGTCGCAAACCGAAGTCGCACAACTTCAGACTCTTGCCGTATTGCCCGTGCGTGGCATGCGCAATAAGTCTGTTCTCGATCTTCAGAAAGCCCTCGTTACTGCAGGCGTGACACTGCCAGGTGGCGTCGATGGTTTCTTCGGACGGGGAACAACCGCTGCTCTCAGCGCCTTTCAATCCTCTAAGGGTCTCGCTGTGACCGGAACCATCGACACAGCAACTGCAAATGCTCTTGGCCTTGCCGTTCCAGCATCATCAGCTCAACCAACCGCCTCTGCTGTGTCTGCAGTGCCAGTAGCCCAGCCAGCCGCGTCACCCACTGCAGTACCGTCGATTGCGAAACTCAACGCAGCAACTCTTCCTCGCCGCGGTGATCGCTCAGACGCTGTGAAGACCCTTCAAAATGCTCTCATCTCTCGCGGTATCGGCGTGAAGGGCGGAGCAGATGGCGTCTTCGGTGGAGGAACAGCAGTTGCATTGCAGACCTTTCAAACGTCGCAAGGTCTTGTTGCCAGTGGTCAGCTCGACTACCGCACGGCCCTTGCGTTGGCACTTGTCGACGAGCCAACCGTGAAACTCGCAGCCTTTCCCGTACAGGGCCTCTGCTCTTACACCGACACCTGGCATGCACCACGCGGCGAGCGCCTTCACCTCGGAGTGGACATCATTGCTCCACGCGGAAAACTGATCTACGCCGTTGCTGACGGCACCATCACCAAGATGTATTCGGTCGGCAAAGATGCGAATGCCGGAAACGGCTTCCGCCTCACGATGGCTGATGGCACATATTTCTTCTACGGCCACCTCGACACGATCGCAACGGGAATCACCGTCGGTGTGCCCGTCAAGGCTGGACAAGTGCTCGGCACCGTCGGTTCTACTGGCAACACCAACACCCCACACCTTCATTTTGAAGTGCACCCTGGTGGCGGCGATGCGGTCAACCCCTACTCAATCGTGAAAGCCATTGATGAGTGCAACGTGACAACAGCTCGTGGATGAGTTCCAAGGACAAACCGGCCAACTCACTTTTTGACAACTTCGTAAAACGCGTTGACAGAATGCTCGACATCGAGCCGTACGAATGAGGCGAAGCCAGCTTTGAGAGCCATCGAACGAGCAAGATTTTCCGGCAGCCCAAGCGTGCCCAGGCCTGCGCCATTGGGCTCAGACATCGCCGATGACATGCACGACAAAATGCTAATTCCGTACATGAGAGATGCCATGGGATTGCTTTTGACATTGTCTTCAAATGTGTCGAGTGCCTTGATGTCGACCAAGAGCCATCGTCCGCGCTCGGCGAGCATCTCAAAAATCTGATTGATCATTTGTTGCGGCGCGGTCATGTCATGAATGCAGTCAAAAGTAGTCACGAGATCAATCGTTCCCCGAGCAGGCATTGGATGGTCATCGGGGTGATGGAATGCGACATTCACAAGACCACTCATTGCAAGCTTCTCATTCGCGCGCTCCAATGCAAACCGCGAGATGTCGTATCCTTCAAAAGTCGACCTTGGAAATGCTTCCGCAAGAATCATCAAGGCACTACCCGCACCGCAGCCAATGTCAACGATCCGAATGCCTTCGTCAAGTTGGGCGTTCAGACCTCGCAAAGCCGGAATGACCTTTGACAGAAGATTGGCGCGACTCCAAGGTTCAAAACTCCGTTCAATACCCACCGCTCCTTCTGGACCGTGACTGTCGTAGTTGCAACCAACGCCGGTCTCGAAAGCGCGTGGCATGTCACGAAGAGCCTGCATAGTCTGCGGAAGCCGATGGAACATGCCCATACCGAAATGTTCACTCGCATCATTTGCAAGTACATCAACTGCCGGTTCAGACAGACCAAAAACCACACTGTCGTTCTGTTGTTCCCACTGAACGATGCGTGCTGCGGCCTGATTGTGCAGCCACTCTCTCACCCAACGTTCATGAAGTCCCGTCCTGTGTGCCAGTTCAGCACTTGTCATCCAACCTGACGCTTGCGCCATTGCGCGATACAAACCCAAAGAGTCCCCTAGATGAATCATTCCCGCTGTCACTGCACCTTCAAGCTTGCTGAACACCTCGAACGAGAAAAGCTTGCGTTGGTCGTCTTTGGAAAGTGCACTGAGGTCCATCGAAGGACAATAGTTGCCACATGTGATGGCTAGTACGTGCGCATCTCGGTTGGCAGATGCTCCAGGGTCGAAAGTCGAGTGACTCCGAAAGATGAGCCGTCCTTCATATCCATACTGGTCACACGAGATACCGACGCGTGACCAAGAACGAATCGCTCCCATTCCCACGGCGTTGCTGCGAGGCCGAGGAGATGACAGATCACGACGCTGTTCGTGCCAGCGTGAGCGATGAGAGCAACTCGGTGACTCTTCGGACCTGTCGTCCACACCGGTAGATCGGCGCCGATCGGAACCATGTTGCGTTCTTCCAGAAACAACTTGCACCCAAGGTTGATTCGCTGGACAAAGTCGGCAACATTCTCACCACCGTCAAGACCGGACCAACGCTCGACACTGGTCTTCTCACGCTCGGCACGATAAGCGGCCTCTGCACGCTCAACAGGTGTGCCATGCCAAATCGGATTACGGATCTCCTCGAGCCACGGTTCAATCACAAGATCGTGGCCCAACACTTCGAGTATGGGCTCGGCCGTCTGACGAGTTCGAAGCAGTGGCGAGACAAGCACCTCATCGAAATGCTCTCCACGAAGCGAGTCCGCCAACAACTTTGCCTGCTGATGACCGCGCACAGTAAGGGGTGGGTTGTCGACGTTGAGACCATCGCGCACCCATTCGGGCTCGGCATGACGTATGAGTGTGATTTCCACAGTGACCTTCGATCAGGTAGGGACGTCGAAATCGATACCACAGGCGTCGAAAGCCCGTTGATATTGGGATGTGTACTGCTCATTCGAGGATCCCGAATCGCTGTAGTCGACGACCTTCGACACTTCTTCACCAAGACAGGTGGCCTCGTCAGCGGTCAGGGTCAATTGAAATGAATTTCCAATCAGAATGCCTAGTGCTGAAATCTCACTGTCCGTTTCAAGTGGCGATGTCTCCGGATCTGTGACATCAGTTCCAAGCTGCGTTGAAGGTGGCAGCGTGGCAGGAGCAACTTCATCTGCTGCAGCCAACATCGGAGCCCCGCACTTTGTAAACAAGTATGACTCGACTGTCGCGCTCGCCACGAGTGCCGACCCTGCTGTCACTTCTTCCACTGCTTTCTGCACAGTCACATCGGAAGCGGCTACAGCGAGATCCCAATCCACCGAGTCAAGCGCTGTCTCCACTTCTGCATACGCACCCAAAACGTCATCAATCGCCGAGACAACGCCCTCGGGGGCATCAACTCGCGCAGCACTCAGAACATTCTGGTTAGCAATGATGTCGAATCGTAAAGCTGCGGAAGACTCTGCAGCCACCGCATCAAGACCTTGCGAAAGCACGCCGGTGACCGATGCAAGAGAAGTACGTCGGCCGCACACATCGAACACCGACTCCTGGGAGCACCCAGTGGTGAGAACCGGTACGAGCAGAATAAGCATCAACCCTCTTCTCATTGCTCGATGTCCACTTCGGTTGCCTGAATCCATGCGCTGGACAACTTCGTTCGAGACAATGAGGTTCACCGCCGCCCGTGCACGATGCGGCGAAACAGAGGGAGCGCCGGATACCACCTCTTCATTCTTGTCGTTAGGCAGACTCAGAACAGGCACCAGGTGTTTGCGCTGTCGTACACTCGCGTCATGACATCAGTTGACTTTGGCCTTCTCATCATTCGTCTATTCCTTGGCGTCTCTCTCGCTTATCACGGTTACAACAAAGTTTTCGGTGGTGGCGGCCTCTCCGGAACCGCGGGTTGGTTCGGCAGTTTGGGTATGAAAACACCAAAACTGCAGGCACGTGGTGCTGCTTTTACAGAGATTGCTGCCGGACTGATGTTTGCTGCTGGTCTTCTCACTCCGCTTGCTGCAGCCGCAATGATTGGGCTGATGGTGGTCGCCATCGTGACCGTTCATTGGAGAGTGGGGTTCTTCATCTTCCTTCCGAATGGCGGATGGGAATACTGCGCGTCAATCCTTGTCACGGCATGGGGAATCGGTGCTATCGGAGCAGGGACTGCGTCACTTGATAATGCATGGTCACTCGATCTTGGTGGCAACTGGGCAGCATTGACACCGATTATCGGCATCGGCGGCGCAGCACTTCATCTGTTGTCATTTTACCGGCCCGTAAAGAGCAACTGACCTGCTCCATGCAACGTGTTGCACGCCTGACAATCATCATCATCTGTGTCGCACTAGCGGCAATGTGGGTGTACGCCTTCGGGTTCTCACCACGAGAATCAATCAACAAGATCTACGACGAAGCATGGGCTTCTCAAGCAGAGACCAGATGCACCAAGGCTCGGGAAGAGCGTGCGGAATTGTCTGATCTGACCACCTTTAATGTCAAAGACGTTGCTGCGCTGGCTAAGCGTGCGGACATCATTGAGAAGGCAAACACATCACTCATGTCAATGGTCAAAGACCTTGAGCTCATTGACATCAGCAACGAGAAAGGTCGTGCACTGGTACCGCAGTGGCTCACCGATTACCGCACCTACCTTGGTGATCGTGCCGATTACGTGGACCTTTTGCGCTCAGGTACTTTCAGTCGGTTTTCCGAGACACAGGTTGAAGGTGTGCCGATATCAGAACGTATCGGCAAGTTCGCAAAGGACAATGAGATTCGCGCCTGTATTCCACCATTTGATCTGGTCACCTGACGGAATCAATCGTGTCGCTTCCAACCTTCGCCTGGTTGATGCGAACGTATGACTCGAGCAGGTGCCCCTACTGCCACCGAGTTGTCTGGAATATCCGTGGTGACAACTGAGTTCGCGCCGACAACCACGTGTTTTCCGATCGTCACTCCCGGCAGAACGACCGTTCCGTGGCCAAGCCACGTACCGTCACCAATTCGAACTGGAAGTTCTGGCTGAGTCTGTCTCGAGATCGGAACGGTGACATCTTCGTATCCATGATTTTGATCGGTGATGTACACGTGGTGTCCGGTCCAGACATCGTTACCAATCTCGATAGAGAAGTGTCCGACGATTCCACTTCCCCTGCCGATCAAACATCGGTCGCCGATAGAGACAACGGGAGTCGACAACATCTCCTGTCCGGGTGCCATGCCCGCTGCGAGGGAAACATGAGGGCCAATCATCGTGTCTCGTCCAATGGAGATGTAATGCTCGTTGTACAGAGTTGTGGGGGGCCAACAAATAATGCTCCCCTCCCCGAATGCGTGAAACTGCTTTCCACGGCTACCACGTGGTCCGATAGCCGCCCATCGAGACAGGGTGCCATGAGCGCGAGCAAAGACCGCCCCAAGTGTCCGCCGAACCACAAGGCAACGCTATCTATCGCTACCGAGCAGTCACCGTATGGACTGCGGTGGTCACCGTATGGACTGCGGTGGTCACCGTATGGACTGCGGTGACCACCGTTCTCCCTCGGGGGCAACGGCCGAGATCGTCCGTAACATTCGATCTATGGTTGCCACAGGCGCGTCGACTCCCCGCGCAAAAGTCACGGTTCCGTCTCTGCTCCAGGCAAAGCTCGACAAGCGACGTATCGCGATGATCACGGCTTACGACGCCACCTTTGCCTCAATTGCAGACGAAGCAGGTGTAGATGTGCTCCTCGTCGGCGACTCAGTAGCCACAGTCATGCAGGGCGAGCGAACCACCCTTCCTGTGTCAATGGACGAAATGGCATATCACACGCGCATGGTCGCTGCTGCTCGTCCCAAGGCTCTCATTGTGGGAGACCTACCGTTTGGCTCCTACCAACAAGGTCCTGTCTCAGGCATAGAGAACAGTGTTCGTCTCATCAAAGCTGGTGCAGAATGCGTGAAGTTGGAAGGCGGGGTGTCAGTTGCTCATGTCATCGCTTCCATCACGGCTACCGACATACCTGTCATGGGCCATATCGGTCTCACACCGCAGAGCTACCACCGAATGGGTGGTAACAAGATTCAAGGACGCCAACAAGGTGATCAAGCTGGTCAACGTGACCGTCTCTTGCAGGATGCGCATGCGGTCGAAGATGCAGGGGCCTGTGCGGTCGTCATTGAAGGTGTGCCCGCTGATCTTGCTGGTGAGATCACTGAAAAGCTCACAATCCCCACAATCGGCATCGGAGCTGGCCCCTCGTGTGACGGCCAAGTGTTGGTATTACACGATGTCTTGGGTTTGTCTCGCCGCAAGTTGAGCTTTGCCAAGCCGTATACCGATCTCTTGACAGCGAGCACAAAAGCAATTTCTGAATACGTCGAGGAAGTACGCAACGGATCTTGGCCTGACGCCGAGCACTGCTTCTCCTGACCCTCACCTCACAAGACATGATCCTTCTCCGCACGCCAGACGACATGCTCGCGTGGTCCAAGAGTCGTCAGGCCTCCGGAAAGTCGTGTGGGTTCGTACCGACAATGGGCGCGCTCCACGATGGACACATAGCCCTCATGAGAATTGCTCGCGAGCAGTGCGACGTGGTGGTGCTGTCGATTTTTGTCAATCCAACTCAGTTCAATCAACCATCAGATTTCGAGACCTATCCCCGTCCGGAGTCAGAAGATTTGGCTGTCTGCGAGGCTTGTGGTGTCGATGCAGTATTCATGCCCACCGCCGAACTCATGTACCCAAACGGGTACGCGACGATGGTTCTACCCGAGGGTGTGGCCGACGGCATGGAAGGAGCATCGCGCCCTGGCCACTTCTCCGGTGTCGCAACAATCGTCACGAAGCTCTTCAACTGCGTTTCCCCAGATCGTGCTTACTTCGGCGAGAAGGACTTCCAACAGTTGGCTGTCGTGAAACAGTTGGTCCGCGATCTCAATCTCGGTGTTCAAGTGATTCCGGTGCGCACCGTCCGTGACCACGATGGTCTCGCGCTCTCTAGCCGAAACGCGCGACTTTCACTGAAGGAACGTGTTGCAGCCGGCATGCTTCCGGTCATTTTGGCTGAGGCGCAGGCCATGGCACGAGATGGTCATCAGTCGAGCGATGTAGTGACGCATGTATCCACGCGCTTGCGCGATGTGGCTTATTCACGTGTCGACTACGTCACGATTGTCGACGGCGATTCATTGGCCACTGTCGACACACCCGATACGAAGTCTGTCTTGGCCATAGCTGTGTGGGTGGGAGACGTACGCCTCATCGACAATGTTTCACTGTGGGGAGAGTGTCTTCTGTGACCGCGTCTCGCACGGCGGTCTCACAGGCAGAGCCACGTCCGCTGTGGAACAGCGATGCACGACAAGTCGTCATAGATTCCACTCCACCACCTCTTCGCACAGACATTGCAATTATCGGCGCCGGATACACGGGCCTGTGGACAGCTTTATATTTGAAGACGCTGAATTCATCGCTCGACATCACCGTACTCGAGAAGCATGCAATCGGCTTCGGCGCCTCAGGAAGAAATGGCGGCTGGTGTAGTGCCTTGCTTCCCACGTCCCTGTCATCTATCGCTGACATACATGGGCATCAAGTTGCAAAGACCATGCGTCAATGCGCCGTCGACAACCTCTTCGAAATGAAGCAGGCCCTCGACCAACATTCGATCCACTGCGACTATGCGCTTGGGGGCACACTCACCGTGGCACGAAATCGACCACAGGTGCAGCGGCTTGCTCATCTTGCGAAGGAAGAGACCAGTTTCGGCGCAACGGACAGCGACATCGCTTTACTCGACAAGACTGAAGTGGACAGCCGTATCAAGGTGACAGACACTCATGCCGCCCTGTTCACACCGAACTGTGCAGCTCTTCATCCGCGAAAGCTGGTCAATGGTCTTGCGCTGGCGTGCCTGCAGATGGGTGTTTCGCTGGTCGAAGGCATCGACGTTGTCTCGTACACATCGGGGTCAGTCAACACAAGACACAATGGTCAGCAAACAGACCTCCGCTGTGACTGGGTTGTACGTGCGACAGAGGGATATTCCAGCAATTTCAGGCAAGCCCGTCGCGAATTGATTCCTCTGTACTCATTCATGGTTGCGACAGAGCCACTGTCGCCGAGTGTGTGGAGCGATCTCAGATGGCACGAGCGTGAGACATTGAACGACGTGCGCAATGGTGTTGTCTATGCGCAACGCACTGCTGACGGACGAATTGTGTTTGGGGGGCGTGGCGCCCCGTACCACTTCGCCAGTCGAATACACGACTCACAGGACATTGACGACGTTGTTCACGGAAGCCTCGTCTCAACACTGCATGAATTCTTTCCAGCAACGCGTGATGTGGCCATCACGCATCGATGGGGTGGTCCACTCGGGGTACCGCGAGACTGGAGGAACTTCGCGCGAGTAGACCACGAGAAACGTCTCGCGGTTGGAGGCGGCTACACAGGAGACGGCGTGGCACTTGCTCATCTAACTGGCCGCATGCTCGCCCACGGAGTGCTCCAATACGACCATCCTTCACTGGCGCTCCCATGGTTCGGTCACAGGGGGCGGTCATGGGAGCCTGAACCACTGCGCTGGGCCGCCGTCAACGCGCTGCGAAAAATCGTCGACTCAATGGACGCCACAGAAAGTCGTCGCAACAAACCCGCTCGTCTTCGACAATTAATGGTTGGAAGATTTCTTCGTTGATGTCAACGCGACAAGTCGACGTCACTCTGACGCATGCGCATCCGCACACTGAAAACAGAGTCCCCCGACAGAACGCCACTGCGAGCCAACAGTCGCCCTGACTCCCAATTGGAAAGTCCGAGCTCGGGCTTTCCAAGCGCATATTGACCGTCGACCCATCGTGTTATTCCGTCTCCAAAGAACGGAACATCCACTTCGCTCCACAGAGCGTCTTCCTCTTCCCGAGAGCCAACCAGTGACACCACAAAATTGGGTGACCATCGATTGATGAGATCAGCAGCATGTCCGATGTTGCCGTACACAGCAATTGAGACTTCGGGATTGACTTCCCACTCGTGTTCGACTGCAAGGGCGTGTTCCGGAATCTCGGTGACGCATCGTTCCGTCTCCACTGACCCGGCACGATGAACCGTCACCTCTGACTGTGCCACCAGACCCGCCACGAATCCGAAGGGCGCCCAGGTGCAGTGGAAGCGCGCACCGACGCCTCGTTGCTCAGCGGCAGCTTCGACCGCACGAACGACCACTTTGAGCGTCTCTTCATCACAGTCATCTCGCACCAGAATGCAGTTAACCGTGTTACACACTTTTCTATCTAGTGAGTTCACGATCACGTGATGAAGACGCGTGTGGTCAGGATTCTCCCCGACCACGAGCCAAGCCCCACCGGTGCCATGCAAACTCACATTGACTCCGCTTTGTCGCGCAATGGCGCCGAGCAAACGCACCGATTCTCCGCTTCCACGAGCAACAGCCAACGACAATCGACCGTCAGCAAAGAGCGCCCAACCGGCCGCATGCTCGGCCGACTCGACCAGCAATACGCAGTCGAGCGGCAAGCCGCATTGTTTGATGGCAACACCAATCACGTGCTCCATTAATGCTTGCGCCGTACCGAGAGCATCACTACCGATGCGAAACACGACACTGTTTCCACCACGCAACACTCCCGTGGCATCTGCGAATACATTCGGACGACCTTCAAATACGAAACCAACCGGCCCAAGTGGAGCGCGCCAAGATTCAACCGTGAAGCCATCGTTGTCGACCCGCGATTCCATGTGACTCCGAGCACTGGGATAATCGCGCCACATCTTGAGCGCCTCAATCATCGCAGTACGCATCTTGTTGTCCAACACGAGACGAGTCGTTGATCGACCCCTCGCCCTTGCTGCTTCGACATCGGCGTCGTTGGCAGACAACACCGGCTTCAACACCGCGTCATCTGCCATCAGGGCGGCTGCCACACCAAAGAACTGCGTAATTGCTTCGTCGCTGACGTGCGCCATTTCGGAGAAGGCCAGGCGCGACCGAGACAACAAGTCTGTGACGAGCATCTTCGTGCGAGCCGGAACACGCAACAACTGGCCGGTCTCCGCCACTCCCAACACGACGTCCCCGGGCTCAATTGTTGCCGCGAAATCAGCATCAACCGTCAGGAGTGCGGATCCCACGAGCACCCGGTCGCCCTGTCTCAGTTGATTATCGTCCACGTCACCTATTCTGCACCCGTGAGCATCTCTTCCACTGACGACAAGCTGTATTTCCGTCAACTCCTCAGTGGGCGGGACTTTGCAACGAACGACCCACTCGCCCACCAAATGGTCAACTTCATTTATCTCATCGGAGATCGTGAGACACGCGAGTGTGTCGTAGTTGATCCGGCGTATGCCGTGGACGACATCCTGCGAATCGTTCAAGAAGATGACATGTCACTCACCGGCGTGCTCGCCACTCACTACCACCCAGACCATGTCGGAGGATCAATGATGGGTCACACCATCGAAGGCGTGAGTGCACTCCTTGAGAAGTGTGCCGTGCCAATACACGTCCAAGCCGAAGAGTCACCGTGGGTCATGAAGACCACAGGATTGGACGAAACCGACCTTGTGACACACACGAGTGGCGACGTCGTCTCTATTGGCGATATCGAGATCACACTGCTACACACCCCGGGACACACACCTGGTAGTCAATGCTTTCTTGCAGGCAATTGCCTGGTGTCAGGTGACACGCTGTTTCTCGAAGGGTGCGGTCGCACCGACCTACCCGGAAGCGATGTAGCGGCAATGTACGACAGCCTGCAACGCCTTGCCTCGTTGCCGAAAGACACCATGGTGCTACCTGGCCACCAGTACTCCGCAGTGCCATTCGCCTCCATTGAAGAGGTCACACAGGTCAACTACGTCTACAAGCCACCAACGCGCGAAGCATGGATGAGTTGGTTTGGCGGTACGTCATCTTGATGTTCCTGAGTGCTTGACATACGCAAGGCGTGTCTATTTCAATGCGCCATACAGCGAACTGATTCCGCTGAGCAAGAGCAAGACAATCACGAGCCATTTGAACCGGTGAGGCGGAAACAGTGGCCTCACTCTGTAGCCGATGAGAATTGCAGTGAACATCACTGGCAGAGACCAGATCGCAGCAATGGCGTTGTCGACCGAGATGTTTCCAGACACCAAGAAGACAAGCACCGACGCAACTCCAGAGAAAGCGAACACGGTGTTGATCGTGGATCGAAAGGCTTGGGGCTGAAGGCCCCGAGCCTGAAGCATGAACACCAGTGGCGGCCCGTTGGTGGAAAGTGACGTTGACAGCGCTCCACTCAGAAAGCCCATCGAGTACTCAGCCGATCGACCTCCCTCAAGACGGAAGTCTCGTGCGATCAACACGGTGGCGCTGATTACGACGAACCCGAGCGAGAGCCGTAGTACATCTTCGGACGCAAACGAGAACAACACCAGACCAAAAGGCATTCCCACCAATGCACTCGCTATGAGTCGCCGCGCCATGATCATCTCAGTTGCGTGAGCATCCCGAACGCTCTGGGCCACTGTTGACACTGCGCCAAGCAGAGTTGCAATGATCACTGCATCCTGTGGCGACACGATGGCTGACATGAGTGGCACTGCCAGCAATGCAAAACCAAAACCCGACACTGCCTGCGCCGACGAGGCGATCAATACAGTCACCAAGATCCAAAGAAGATCAGACATGTGTCAGCGGCACAGACGATCGACGGCAGCTGCAAAAACTGCTGAGTGTTGTTCGACATCTTCCGGCACATGGAACGGTGAAAACAAAGCCATGTTGTGGAACGGAGTCAGCAACACACCACGATTCAGCGCGTACAAGTGCATGAATGACTCGAGCTGTGCGTCAGAGGCGGCAGCTGCAGCAGCTCCGTCTCGTGGTGGCGGGCAAAACCAATACTCGGCTCTTGCGCCGAGTTGCTGCACACTCCACGGAAGCTGCTTCGATTCATATGCATTGCGCACACCATCGGTCCACATCTCGGCCAATGGGATCATCCGTGCAAAGTCCTCGTCTCTCAAGGTGGACTGAAGTGTCGCTCGAACAGCAGCGAGCGCAAGTGCATTCCCAGCCAAAGTTCCGCCCACACCCGACACATCGACAGTCGGACCAGACATGATGTCTTCGAGACGCGCGGCCACCTCGCCAGACATTCCGTAAGCAGCCACCGGCATGCCACCGCCAATTGGCTTGCCAATAACAAAGAAGTCGGGCTCCAAACCCCACGCACGCGTACAACCACCAGGGCCCGCGCATATTGTGTGCGTTTCGTCGATGACGAGCAACACTCCGTGGCGACGTGTGATGTCACGCACGGCTTCCAAGTAGCCCGGCTCTGGCAACACGATGCCGATGTTGGTGAGTGCCGGCTCCATCAGAAGACACGCAACGTCGCCTTTGGACAATGCATTCTCGAGCTCTTCGACATTGTTGAAGGGGATGGAGACAGATGTCTGTGTCACATCGAGATGTTGCCCAATCACGCCAGGTCGACTGACTGTACGACCGCTTTCATCGCGCACCACCAATGTCTCATCCACTGAGCCGTGGTAACACCAATCAAACACAGCAATTTTCGGCCGGCGTGTCAACTCTCGTGAAAAACGAATGACGAAGCGATTCGCATCAGTGGCAGTCATTGCGAATTGCCATTTTGGAAGACCAAAGCGACGCTCCAGCTCTTCAGCCACCCACAGAGCATCATCGCTGGGCAGCATTGTCGTGATGCCACGGCGAGCCCGAGACGACAACGCATCAGCAACTTGTTCGAGGCCATGGCCGGTCATGGCGCCGGTATCGCCCATGCAGAAATCGACGTACTCATGACCATCCACATCAGCGAAGTGCGCACCATGCGCTTCGGTGAAATACACCGGCCAGCCACCTGGCCAACGGGTCATCCATGGCATCGGAACACCTGACAACAACCGACCCGACATCCGGTGACGCTCAAGTGACGCCTGGTGGCGCTCAGCGAAGAGCGCTTGCTCCTCAGCCATGGCGATGGCCAGTTCGTTACGGTCGATAGAAGTCACCAACCCACACTATTGAGATGAGCCTGTCAAAGGGCGCAAACCCATAAGACGCAAGCATTTGGGATTGACATTTCGTACACTTGCGATGTGGGCGCCTCGTCGACTCTTCAGCACCCTGATGTGCGCGTCAACCCGACGCGGCTGCTCGCCCGCATTGCCTCTCTTGCCGACATCTCGCCCATCACCGGTGGCGGCAACTGCCGACTTGCCTTGACTCCAGAGGATGGTCATGGTCGAGACCTCGTGGTTGGCTGGATGAAAGAACTGAACCTGGACGTGAGCATCGATGTGGTTGGCAACATCATCGGCACTTGGAATTGTGCACCGGGTTCCCCAGTGATGACCGGTTCACACATTGACACGGTACGCACGGGCGGTCGTTTTGACGGAAACTACGGAGTTCTCGCCGGTCTCGAAGTCATCCAGAGCCTAAAAGATGCCGGGATCACACCGAGCAGACCACTCGCAGTGGGCATTTTCACCAACGAGGAAGGCGCACGTTTTGCACCAGACATGCTCGGCTCGTTGGTGTACGTCGGTGGAATGAGCGTCGAAGAAGCACTAGACGTTGTCGCAATCGACGGTGCTCGCTTCGCCGATGAACTTGAAAACATCGGTTACAACGGACCCAACCCATGTCCCGGGCCCACACCTCATGCTTTCGTTGAGTTGCACATCGAACAAGGTCCGGTTCTCGAGAGCATCGGATACCGACTCGGAACGGTAACCGGTGTTCAAGGAATCTCTTGGCAGGAACTCACCATTTCGGGACAGTCGAACCATGCAGGCACGACACCGATGTCAATGCGAAAAGATCCGGCTTACGTAGCAGGTCGAGTCATGGTTTTTCTTCGTGACCTTGCAAGCCGATACGGAGCCCCTCAAGTGTGCACCGTAGGCAAGATTGACCTCGTTCCGAACTTGGTGAATGTCGTGCCATCAACGGCCACCCTGACAGTCGACGTTCGAAACACCGATGAAGCCACGCTCCAGCGCGCAGAGAGGGAACTGTCCGACTTTCTCGCCCTCCTCGCGCGCGAGGAGAACGTATCCATTTCGACACGGACCTTGTCGCGATTTGAGCCGGTCATCTTTGACGAACAGGTCATCGACATTATCGACAATGTCTGTGCATCATTCGACGTTCCAGCGCATCGTCTTCCCTCCGGAGCAGGACACGATGCACAGATGTTCGCGCGAGTCTGCCCGACAGCAATGATCTTCGTTCCAAGCATCAAGGGCATCAGCCACAACCCAGCCGAGTTGACCGACGATGTCGACCTCACGCTCGGCGCTGACGTGTTGCTGCACACCATGCTCCGGCTCGCCAGCACGGAATTCGAGACTGAGAGCAATTCATGAGCCGCATCATCACTGTCGGAGCTGCCCAACTTGGCCCTGTACAACTGTCTCACAGCAGGACCGATGTGGTGGCTCGACTAATGGCATTGATGAACCAAGCTGCTGACCGCGCATGCGACCTAGTGGTGTTCCCAGAATTGGCACTGACAACCTTTTTCCCTCGTTGGTTTCTCGACGACATTTCAGAAGCAGATCACTTCTACGAGACAGAGATGCCATCCCCCGCCGTTCAACCACTTTTCCAATGCGCAAAGGATCGTTCCATCGGATTTTCTCTGGGGTATGCCGAGCTCACCCCAGATGGACATCGCTTCAACACGCAGGTGCTCGTTGACAAGACCGGATCGATTGTCGGCAAATATCGCAAAGTTCACATTCCGGGTCATGCGTCGAACGAGCCAGGTCGACCGTTCCAACACCTAGAGCGCTACTACTTCGAACCATCCGCCGAGGGCTTTGGGGTATGGCAGGCATTCGACGCCAAAGTCGGAATGATGATTTGCAACGACAGACGTTGGCCAGAGACGTATCGCGAAATGGGTCTTCAAGGCGTCGAGATGATTCTGTGTGGTTACAACACCCCGATTCATTACGTGCCAGACCCGAGCCAGGACATTCTGCAAGGGTTCCACAACGCGCTCGTCATGCAGGCGGGGGCCTACCAAAACGGAACGTGGGTTGTCGGTGTCGCCAAAGGTGGCGTGGAAGAAGGTGTCGACAGCTTGGCTCAGAGCGCCATCATCGCGCCGTCCGGACAAATCGTTGCACAGACACTCACCACCGATGACGAACTCATTGTCGCCTCATGTGATCTCGACTGGTGCAAGCGCTACAAGGAAACACTCTTTGACTTCGACAAGTATCGACGGCCAGAGCTCTACAAGCGACATGTTGAGCAGCGCGGAGTGAAGTGGGATGGCAATCCAACGGTGAGACCGTGACGACACTCGCCTCACACCAAACCGCGGGCCTCGTCTGCTCGCACCACCATCTGTATTCGTCGCTCGCTCGCGGAATGCCGGCTCCTCCAGCAGTACCGACGTCGTTTCGAGGGATTCTCGAAAACGTCTGGTGGCGACTTGATGCAGCACTTGATCTCGACTCCATCTACTGGTCCGCTGCCCTTGGTGCACTCGAGGCGCTTCGAGCCGGCTGCACCACGATCATTGATCACCATGAGAGCCCGTTTGCTATAGAGGGCTCGCTCGATGCAATTGCGCGCGCGTGTGACGACATTGGCGTGCGGCACATCTTGTCGTACGGAGTGACCGATCGTTGGAACAAGGGCTCTCTTGTCAGTGACAAACCAGCCTCCATGACTGAAGGCGCGCGGCTCGGTTTGGCCGAGACCGAGCGTCACGTCTCAGGTGGAGGAAAGGCGATGGTTGGTGTCCATGCGTCCTTTACCTGCTCAAACGAAACCTTGGAGGCCGCAGCCGACCTAGCTCGGCGACTCAACATCGGAGTGCACATTCATGTCGCAGAGGGACCAGACGATAAAGATGCCGCGCAACGCATTCGTCATCTTGCCGACGACACCTGGCTACTCGTCCATTGCGTTCATCTAGAAGACGAATTGCCTGGAACAATCGTGCACAATGCACGTTCGAACATGAACAATGCTGTCGGCTATGCACGACCGACTCGATTTAAGAATCGTGTCGTGCTTGGCACAGATGGAATCGGTGCGGACATGTTCGAAGAAGCCCGTATCGCCTATGCCCGCCTTCGCGAGCATGATGTCACCGCCACACCAGACATTGTCTGGCAATGGCTCGAAAACGGCTACAAGTTGGCACCTGCGTCGCGCCAAGACGTTGTGTCTTGGAACTATGACCACATGAATGAGCCCTGGAGACTTGCGTTCACCACTGGGGTCACCGCAACGGACGTGGTCATCGATGGTCGGCCAGTATTGAAAGAAGGGCGTGTGACCACTGTTGACGTAGACGAAATCCGATCCAAAGCAGAGGAATCTGCCAAACGTCTTCATCAAAGGTTGGAATCATGACCGTGCACAGCCCGCGAACTGTCGAACAGGCCATTGCACTGCTCGAAGAACATTCGGGCGCCATGATTTTGTCTGGCGGCACCGACTTCATGGTCGAGGTCAATTTCAACCATCGAAAACCGTCTGAAGTTGTGTCAATGAGAGCGATTGAAGAATTGCGTCATTGGAACATCGATCGTGACACCAACTCCGTATTCATCGGAGCAGGTGTCACGTATTCGACAATTGAGTCATCGGATATTGCACAGGCTGTACCAGCACTTGCCGAGGCGTCACGCACAGTTGGTTCACCACAGATACGCGCAGCGGGCACGATGGGCGGAAATCTCGGAACCTGCTCCCCCGCCGGAGACACCCTGCCAGTGTTGGCAGCACTCGACGCCAAGATTCACCTTGCATCCAATGCAGGCCGCCGTGAGGTGAGCTTTGCCGACTTCATGGTGGGACCGAAGAGAAATTCGTTGCTTGCTGGCGAGATGGTTCTCGGCGTGTCTCTGCCAATCATCGACGGCTGGCAGGGTTACGCGAAAGTCGGCGTGCGCAACGCCATGGTCATCTCCATCGCGTCGGCCTGCCTTGTTCGCACTACCTCAGATGATTCCGTGCGAGTTGCTCTTGGATCGGTTGGCCCAACGATTATCCGAGCACGAGCCGCTGAGACATGGTGGATGGAACAAGATGCACCAAGATCATCTTCGGAGATGCTCTCTGAGTTCGGGGCACGTTGCGCCGCCGAGGCGAGTCCGATCACGGACCATCGTTCGACGGCCGAGTATCGACGACACGCAGTCAAGGTTCTTTGTACTCGCTTGGCAGCAAGGAGCACCTCTCGATGAGCGAAAATCAGATTTACACTCTCACCGTCAACGGCTCACAACGAGAGGTGAAGGACTCCTGGATTGGTGAAAGCCTTCTGTACGTGTTGCGCGAGCGCCTCGGCCTGCCAGGCGCCAAGGGTGCATGCGAACAAGGAGAATGCGGTAGTTGCACGGTCATGATGGACGGCGCTGCGGTCTGCAGCTGCCTTGTGCTGGCTGCTTCCGCAGTTGATGCCGACATCAAGACGGTCGAAGGTCTTGCACCAGACGGCAGCCTCACCGACGTACAGCAATCATTCATCAAGAACGGCGCCGTGCAATGCGGTTTTTGCACCCCTGGGTTGATCGTCGCTATTCACAACTTGCTCGACTCGCAACCGAATCCGTCCGAGCTTGAAGTAAAAGAAGCGATCTCCGGAAACATCTGTCGATGCACTGGTTACGGTCGCATCTTTGCTGCTGTTCAGGACGTCATCGAACAACGAGGTGCGACGAGATGAGCACTGTCAAAACACGACGAGACGTCCTCGGCACCAATGCACTTCGACCTGATGGCGCAGCAAAAGTCAAGGGTGAGTTTTCGTTCTCGTCTGACATCTGGTCAGACGGAATGTTGTGGGGTGCGACGTTGCGCTCCCCACATCCGTATGCGCGGATCATTCGCGTCGACACGAGCCTCGCACTCGCAATCGACGGTGTCCGCACAGTACTCACGGCTGAAGATGTGCCCGGCGTTCTCACGTATGGCTTGATTGATCAAGATCAGCCGGTGTTCGCAGTTGACTACGTGCGCTACATGGGAGAACCAGTGGCGGCTGTTGCAGCGGACCATCCAGAAACGTGTCGACGCGCACTCGCTGCAATCATCGTCGAATACGAGGTATTGACTCCTCTCACTGATCCAGAGCTGTCGCTCGATACCTCAACACCGGCTATCCACCCGAACGGAAATGTATTCCGACACCAACGCATCGTTCATGGCGACACATCGGTCGTCGGTGATGTTGTCGTCGAGGGTGAGTACGAAATCGGCATGCAGGACCAAGCGTTTCTTGGCCTAGAGGCCGCTATGGCGATACCAGACGCCGACGGCGCAGGCATCGAACTGCACATCGCCACACAATGGCTACACGAGGATCAGAAACAGATCGCTGCGTGTCTGGGTCTTCCCATAGAGCGCGTCCGTTTGGTGCTTGGGGGCGTCGGTGGTGCCTTCGGAGCGCGAGAGGACATCAGCCTGCAGGTGCACAGTTGCCTCCTTGCGTTGGCCACGAAGCGTCCAATCAAGATGCAGTACAGCCGCGAAGAAAGCTTCTTCGGACACGTTCACCGACACCCGGCTCGTGTCCAGATCCGTCACCACGCAAAGGCCGACGGCACCATCGTCAAGATCGAGGCACGCATGCTCTTTGACGGTGGCGCGTACGCATCCACTTCATCAGCGGTGTTGATCAACGGTATTACCCACATTCAAGGCCCGTACCGCTGCCCCAGCGCCGTGGTGGACGGATTCGCTGTGCGAACGAACAACCCACCATGTGGCGCCATGCGCGGCTTCGGTGTCGTGCAGGCCTGTTACGCACACGAATCACAAATGGATCGATTGGCTGAAGCCTGTGGCCTCTCTCATGTGGAGATTCGCCTGCGAAACGCCATGCGCACTGGAGACACCCTCATCACGGGTCAGCCTGTCGAAAGCGTTGCTCCCGTCGAACGCTGCATTCGCGAGACCGATGCTCTCCCCTTGCCACCACCTCTTGCCGCCACACCCGATGTCTTGGAGCTTCCTGGCGGAACGGGTCTGACATCCCGCTCGGAGAACATCCGCCGTGGAATTGGTTGGGGTGTTTCAATCAAGAACATCATGTACAGCGAGGGCTTCGACGACTACAGCACCGCACGATGCACACTTCAAGACGGCATCGTCACGCTGAAGTTTGCAACCTCAGAAGTCGGACAAGGCTTTGTCACACTCGCGCCACAAATTGCTCGCAGTGTCCTCGGTGTCACCGACGTGGTGGTGGAACCTATGGACACCACAATCGGTTCAGCAGGGTCGACGTCGGCGTCACGCCAAACATGGATGAGCGGCGGTGCAGTTGATGGTGCATGCCGCCTAGTTCGCGAACGACTGTTTGAACACGTCGGTGTCGCGAACGGCATCGATGCTTTGCGTCTCGTCATCGAAGACGACGAGATTGTCGACACTATGGGCACGTTGCGCATCAAAGTCACAGATGCAGCACCGGGAGTTCGGTTCGAAGAGACGTTCGAGCATCACCACCGACCCACCGAGGATCTCGATGAAAACGGTCAAGGAAACTGTCACGTGGCTTTTGCCTTCGTCGCACACAGGGCGGTCGTCGATGTCGATGTTGAACTAGGACTTGTGAAAGTGGTTCAGGTTGCGACGGCACAAGACATTGGTCGCGCTCTCAATCCGCTGTCAGTGCAAGGTCAGCTCGAGGGTGGAATCGCTCAAGGCCTTGGTTTGGCGGTGATGGAAGAAGTCATCGTTCAAGATGGGCGCGTACGCAATCCCAGTTTCACGGACTACCTGTTGCCAACGGCGCTCGACGCACCCGAGGTGGTGTACAGCCTCATCGAAGAACCAGACCCGCAGGCTCCTCTCGGTGCCAAAGGTGTCGGCGAGCCCCCCTGTATTTCCGTGACGCCCGCAATTGCCTCTGCCATTAGGCAAGCGACTGGTCGCGATATCCGACGAGTTCCGGTGCGCCCTCAAGACATCTGCCTGTGAGCGTTTGACACTCTCGTCAGGGACCGAGAACTTTCTTCACATAGTCGTTCGAAAAAAATCGCTGCGGGTCGTACTCAGCGCGACGCGCGAGAAAATCGTCCATCCGTGGGTACAGCGTCTTCAGATGTTCGTGGTCGAGGGTGTGCATCTTTCCCCAGTGAGGACGACCGTCATGATTCACCATGATCGCCTGAACGTCATTGAAGTACGCCGTGTGATCCATGGGTCGATACATGTGAACGGCGATGTAACAACTGTCGCGACCACATGAGGTTGACAGAGCAACATCATCTGCTTTCGTGAATCGAACCTCCACTGGGAAACTCACCATGTGACCCTGATGTTCGACCATCTGGCGAAGCTCTGTCAGAACTTCGGCACCAGACGAGCGTGGAACTGCAAACTCCATCTCTTTGAATCGCACCAGTCGTGCGCTGGCGAACACTTTGTGGCTCTGGTCGCGATATGTACGCGACCCAGAGGCGGGTAACGCGGTCGCAAGTCGCGGAATGAGAGACGGACGAATACTTCCCAACCGACACACCGCACCAAAACCGACGTTCTCAAGAACAGTCTTTTCAGCAAAGTGTCTCCACCGTGGAAGTGGATCGGGAGCTTCATCTGTGCGGGAGTTCCTCTTTGTCAAGCACCACTTCGTGTGCGGTATCCAGTAGAACTCGAAATGGTCGGTGGTGTCGACGACCTCGTCGAGGCAGTCCATCAACTCCTCCACACGCATCGCATCCTCTTGCGCCTCGAGGCGAAATGCCGGCACCACTTCGAGGGTGTACTCAACAACGACACCCAAAGCCCCGATATTGACTGCGACGATTCGCACTTCATCTAGATCATCAATGTGTCGCACACGTCCGAAACCATCGACCAGCGTGATGGCCCGGACCTGTGCTGCGAGTCCGTAGAACTGTGCACCTGTGCCGTGTGTTGAAGTTGAGATCGAGCCGGCAACGGTTTGAGCCGTGATGTCTCCAAGATTCGGCAATGCGAGCCCCAGCCCCGCAAGTTCGTTGTTCAAGTCGCTCAGCACTGTTCCGGCACCGACAACGACCAACGAGCGTGCGTAGTCAACATGACGAATTCCGGCGAGTTTCGAGACATCGACGAGCAGTCCAGATGTCTGAACAGCTGGGGTGAAACTATGTCCGCTTCCGGCCACCCGCACCGACTGACCAGCAGCAAGTGCACGGGACACTGCTAGGACCACTTCGTCGAGCGTTCGCGGAGTCACCATTTCGGCCGGCGTGAACACCACGTTCCTCGCCCAGTTCTTCCACTGCGTTGCCATTGACGCCTATCGACTCTCCCCGGCAACAGTGCCGGACAATGAAGATAATAAGGTTCCCGATGTCAGGAAGGACCGACACATGCCCCACATCCCCCACGTCGACTATCTGGTTCTTGAGCCGACACCCCATCTTGTCGCAAATCAGTGCACATCATGCAAAGCACGATTCTTTGATCGTCGTAACGCATGTGCCAATTGCTCGAACACATCATTCGAGAAGGTGGACATCGCCACTGAAGGCATTGTGCGGTCATTCACCATCGTGACCTTCGCGGCGCCGGGTGTTCCAGTTCCTTTTGTGGCTGCAGTCGTGGACTGTGGCGGAACGTCCGTACGAGGGAACGTCATCAATTGCGATCCGACTCCAGAGGCCGTGTCACTTGGCATGAAGGTACGCCTCACCACCTATTCACTCGGATCAGACGACAACGGAGTCGAAGCCATTGGCTTTGGCTTCGAACCGGCCTGACCCACGAACTCTTCTCAACACCATCTCGAGACCACACGAAAGGCACCACTCATGGCAACAGATGACATCTACATTCTCGGCATCAATATGACGAAGTTCGGGAAACACCCCGACAAAGACACCGTCGATCTTGCGTCGGCGGCAGCACTCGCTGCACTTACAGACGCTGGCGTCACCATGAAGGACATGGGCGTACTTGCAGCCGGATGCTTGATGGGTGGTGGCTTCATCGCTCAGCAGATTCAGAAGCAGATCGGCCAGACCGGTATTCCGGCATACAACGTCTCGAATGCATGTGCCACCGGTGCAACTGCGCTGCGCACCGCGATCATGGCCATCAAGGCTGGCGAATGCGACATGGGTCTTGCAGTAGGCGTTGAGAAATTGGCTGGAGCAGGTCTCCTCGGAGGAGGCGGCAAGTCGAAGGCCGACGGACACACCTGGTCACCGAGCGGCCGGTTCGGGGCTGTCGCGCCAACCGATGGTCGCATCGGCACTGACACCATGCCTGGAACGTTCGCCCAGGTCGGAATGGAATACGGACACAAATATGGCGGAGTATCGTTCGAGTTGTTCGCGCGTATCTCAGAGAAGAACCACGCACACAGCACGCTGAACCCACTGGCGGCCTACACAAAGCGGATGACTTTGGAAGAAATCATGGGAGACCTCATGATCGCTTACCCGAACACGCGCGCAATGTGCTCGGCCAACTGTGACGGTGGCGCCGCAGCAGTCGTTGTATCCGGTTCAAAGCTGCGCACTCTTTCAAAAGAGCAGCAGCGTCGCGCAGTCAAAGTCTCGGCATCGGTTCTCACAACTGATCCGTATCAAGAGGCTTGCCAAGTGCTTCCCGATGTCAACACCCTCACCAAGATCGCGGCACGCAAGGCGTACGAACAAGCCGGCGTAAGTCCGTCAGATCTTGACCTTGTCGAACTTCATGACTGCTTCGCGACAGCTGAATTGGTTCATTACGACAACTTGATGTTGTGCGAAGAAGGCGGTGCCGTCGACTTCTTCAATTCCGGAGCAACGTGGCGCGACGGTTCCACACCGGTGAACGTCTCGGGTGGGCTTGAGTCAAAGGGACACCCCATCGCCGCGACTGGTATTGCAAATATCTGGGAGATCTGCCATCACCTTCGCGGTGAAGCTGGTGACCGCCAGATTGAAGGAGCAAAAGTCGGTTTGGCACACGTCATCGGACTCGGCAATGCATGTGGTGTTCATATCCTGGAGAAGTCTGCACTCTGATTCCGTAGGCGATTCACCTACACCTCAACATCTCGACGCGGTGTTGTAATTTAGACGCCGTGGCGGACTCACATTCTTGGTCAGAGTCCGCATTTCGGCTTGAACTTCGCCAGTGGCTCGCCGCACACGCTCCCTTTGATCCTCTGCCTATCGACGATGAGCAACGCACACAAAATCTTTCCGACTGGCAACGCGAGCTATTTGAGGCCGGCTATGTCGGTGCTTCATTTCCCAAGGAATTCGGTGGACAGGGACTTCCACCCTCTTGTGAAGCCATCATCCTCGAAGAATTGGGAAACATAGGTGCGCCGAGCGCATTCCATTACGCCTACGTCGCACGAGTCATTCTTGAATACGGCAACGCATCACAGCAACAGCGGTATCTCCGTCCGGCACTCAATGGCCAAGAGCGTTGGTGCCAAGGATTCAGCGAACCTGATGCCGG
>Ga0169931_10000189_pt1 | contig 96949 bp, 85 predicted proteins | sample Kivu_15m_20L_FD_129675 | JGI IMG/M metagenome (GOLD analysis project Ga0169931, IMG submission 129675) | Freshwater microbial communities from Lake Kivu, Western Province, Rwanda to study Microbial Dark Matter (Phase II) - Kivu_15m_20L... | ecosystem: Environmental > Aquatic > Freshwater > Lake...
CACATATGGGGTGATGGAGCTTGTGGAAATGACTTTTGTAACGATACACCTCCCGCAGCGGCTCAAAACTCCGGAACACCAACTTACCCTCATAACGTTGGCACTTGTGCTTCACCCTCTAATGATCCTGATGGCGAAATGTTCATGAATTTCATGGATTATACCCGTGGACCTAGTGTTTACATGTTTACCACTGACCAAAGAACACGAGCGCATACTGCAATGCAGAATAGCCCATTCAGAAATCAATTAGGAACTCATGGTTTGTGTTCTACGACCACTGGAATAAATGATATAAAATCAAAAAACAATTTATCTATTTATCCAAATCCAGCCAGGACTCAATTAAATTTAAATGTTCCACAAAACGAAATAAATGAAGTTTCTATAAGCAATTTGTATGGACAAGTTTTAATCAACATGAAATACAAAAACACGATTGATATTTCCATTTTGACAAGCGGAATATATATAATAACAGTTACCCAAGGGCAAAATAAATATACTCAAAAATTCATCAAGGAATGACGACAGCGGACAAAACGCCAACAGGTAACATTTAGCCACTTAGTCGAAAATTCCACAAAAAGAAAACGCCTAATGAGTTCTGTTCATTAGGCGTTTTCTTTGCTATTGGATCGTGAGCTTGTCTTTCAATTTTATTTGAAATCTTTCAAGTCAATTTTTCCGTTCACTTCCAGTTTTGAAACGGTTCCACTCAATGACATTCCACCTACTGAAAGGTTGATTTTATGAGCAAAAAGCATTCCTCCAACTTCTTTGAAATCAGAGAAAACGGTTGTGCTTTCCACGGTTTCCTCTCCTTGCTTGCGAATTCCAATGGTACGCTCTTTCATAAAAGTATTTTTGTTGAAATAATCAAACGATTCGCCTTCTTCATCCCATTTTCTTAGAACATAATATTCAACGCCGTTATTCACTTCAATTCCAATAATTTCAAAGTTGGTTCCATTCGTAGCAAAATTCATTTCTGGCAACAATCCACTTGACTTTTTCTTCGCTGCCATTTCCTCTGCTGTTAAATCTTTTTTACCCGTTTGCATATTGAACGTAAAACCTGTTTTACCATCGTAATACGATTTTTGGAAAACCATTCCTTGACCTTCCATTTTTTGCGCTTCTGTAACACTAGCCACGAAATAATCCGTCATTTTCAAAGGAATTGGAATTTGCGGGGTTGTTAAATCTAAAACGCGCTCGTAAGATTTAATTCCTTTCACTTTTTTCGCAAGGGCTTTTTTGTTGTTGGTATTGGTAACTGCGTACATATACTTTTCCAACAATTGTTCTTTCGTTATATCCGCTGGTTTGCGTTCTTTCACCTCGTCACCAAAAGCATCCAACATTTCAATTTTTCCATCGGTGTCAAATTTTTTCAGTTTGTCAATGATTTCCTCGTTTCCAACTACAACGATATTACAATTTTTAGCGGTGAAATATTTCTGAGCCATTTGTAAAACATCTTCTTTTGTAACTGCTTCCAAACGTTGTAAGTAGGTTTGGTAGTAATCTTTAGCCAATTTGTTGCGGATGATATTGAAAGCAAAACGCGCTACTGTTGACGGACGCTCCAAAGAACGAGCAAAATTTCCAGCCATTGTTGCTTTCGTCAAAGACAATTCTTCGTCACTTACATACTCCGTGGTGATTTTTTCCAATTCCTTCAAAATTTCCGTGATTGCTGAATCGGTTACCGCATTTCTGAAATTTCCACCCGCAGACAACCATGAACCATCTTCAGTGATATTCAAACTTGAATAACAACCGTAAGTGTAAGCTTTGTCTTCACGTAAATTTTGCATCAATCGTGTACCAAAACCACCACCACCAAGAATTCCATTCAAAACAGAAAGTGCCAATTGGTCTTTGTCACCTGTGCGCATTTTAACCGGAAAAGTCACGTAAACTACGGATTGAACTGCTCCTGGTTTTTTCACAAACACCACGCGATTTCCTTTTCCAAAAGCTCCATCGTTAGTTGGATTAGTATAAACAGGTCCACCGTTCCAAGAAGTGAAATATTTATTCACTAAAGCTTCGGTTTCTGCTCTGGAAATTGCTCCAACAACTACCAAATAACTTCCTTTCGGCGTAAAATTCGCTTTGAAATAATTCATTACGTCCTCGCGCTTGATGTTATTCAACGTGGCTTCGGTCATCACTTCACCATAAGGATGGCTCGGAAAATTCACTTTTACAGTAGCATTTTTCGCCATTGTTCCTGCATCTGATTTCGCAGCCATTAAACCTGATTCATTTTGCTTTTTAATACGCTCAAATTCAGATTCAGGGAAATTAGCATTCATCAAAACATCCGACATCAAGGCCAAACCTTTGTCCACGTGCTTCGACAAACAAGAAAGTGAAACCGAAGATTTATCAGCACTTAAATTTGCACCGATGAAATCAACTTCTTTGTCCAATTGATCTTTGGTTCTGTTTGCCGTTCCCGACATAATCAACGAACCTGCCATTTCTGCCAAACCAGCTTTGTCACCTTCAATTCGTGGAGAAGAGCCCGTATATAGGTCAAAAGAAACTTTTGGTAATTTGTAGTTTTCGGAAAGGATAACTGTAATTCCGTTGCTTGTTGTAAAAACCTCAGAATCTTTGATGTTAATTGCTTTCGCTGGTGCAGCATTCGGACGCATAGAACGGTCCAATGCAGGTGCAGCAACCACTCCTGTTGCAGGTTTGGTAGTTGTTCCAGGTTTTGTCGTAGGTTTTGTTCCTTGAGCGAAAGTTAGTCCAGTCGCTAATAAACAGCCTGTTAATAAGGATATATTTAAGTTCTTCATCTTATTTTTCTTTTGGTAAATAATGTAAAATCACACGTCCGTTGTTGTTGTAATATTGACGTGCCACACGTTGAATGTCTTCGCGGGTAACTTTCAAGTAACCGTCAATCATAGTGTTTGTACGTGCTGCCGAACCGAAATAAACATGGTTGTTTGCCAAGTTTTCAGCAATACCTGCAACCGATGAATTTAAGTTCACCAAGTCATTTTCAATTTTGTTGCGCACTTTTTGGAATTCTTCTTCTGAAACCAATTCATTTTTCACCAATTCAATTTGAACGTCGAATTCTTTTTGAATATCATCCAAGCTAATTCCGTTTGCAGCAATCGCAGCCATTAAACCAATTCCAGCATCTTCAAGTGCATAATTAAATGCAAAAGCGAAAGTTGCCATTTGTTTTTTCTCTACAATCGCTTTGTTGATGCGTGAACTACTTCCACCTGAAAGAATTTCGTTCAACATTTCGATAGCATAAGCGTCAGGGTGAGTTTGTTCTGGAAGTTTGTAACCAATAAAAATAGCAGGTAATTGAATGTTGTCGTAAATAACATCTTTCACTTCTTTGGTTAGAACAGAATTGTCTTTTTGTGTGCGCTTAACTGTTGTTGGTTTAGCTGAATATTCTGCAATCAATTTTTGAGCAGCTGGATCTTTGGACAACATGAAATTTTCCTTGTCGAACTTGCTTTTTGCTACACCGTAACGCTTTTCGAAATCGGCATCATTTTGCGCAATAAAATCGCGGTACAAGTTGATTGCCTGACCTTTAGGCATAGAAGCGAAATACTTGTCAATCCATTTTTTAGCATCTTCAATTTCAAAATCTCCAGCAATTGAAAGCGTTGAATTAGACGGAACGTAAAAATCTTTGTAGAAATTCACATAATCCTCTTCTTGTGCTGCGTCCAAGTGTTCCATGCTTCCGATTGGCGCCCAATTGTACGGGTGATTCGTAAACACTCTTTTGAACATTTCTGTAAAAAACGAACCGTAAGGCTGATTGTCAACACGTTGTCTTTTTTCTTCCTTAACAACACTTCTTTGCGTTTCGATTCCTTTTATATCAACTTTTGCGTGCAACATACGCTCACTTTCCAACCACAATCCCAATTCCAATTGATTTGAAGGAAGTAATTCGTAATAGTAAGTTCTATCTTGAGAAGTGTTGGCATTCAAAGCACCACCATTTTTCTCCACCAATTGACTGTATTCCCCACGACCAATATTTTCAGAACCTTCGAACAAGAGGTGTTCAAAAAAGTGCGCAAAACCTGTTCTGTCTGGATTTTCGTTTTTGGAACCAACATGATAAAGAACTGAAACAGCGACAATTGGTGTGCTGCGTTCTTGGTGTAAAATCACGTGGATACCATTAGGAAGGTCGTACTCCACGTACTCGATTTTTTTCTGTGCTGAAACACCTAAGGTGGTGGCAAACAGCAAGAAGGATAAAACAATTTTCTTCATTCTATAATTTTTGTCGCCCGAATTTACGGTCAATTTTCCGTTTAGGGGTAAAAAAATGAGGAAAGGAATATTTGTGGGATTTAAGGACGGGGGATTTTAGAGGCGGAGTGGAGAGAAGAGGCCGCGGCGGAGAGAGAAGAGAGAAGAGAGAAGAGGGAATAGTGAATAGTGTAGCCCCGATAACTATCGGGTGAATAGTGTAGCCCCGATAACTATCGGGTGAAGAGTGTAGTCCCCGATAACTATCGGGTGAAGAGTGTAGCCCCGATAACTATCGGGTGAAGGGCGGAGAATTGAATTTCGCTGTATTGAAGAAAATTGAATTGCTGTTCTGCCTAAAATTCATTCAATCAAAAAAAATGAAACGGGAAAGCCAAATACCCGAAATAAATATTCAACAACTAGCCAAGCAACAGAGGTTTATACCCATCTCAAAAAACAAATCTCTTCCATTCTTACACCAAATTCCACACATATAGTCGAACATAAAATCACTTCCTCCGCCACAAAGACATTTTATTTTATCGTCGGTATAAGTCGTAAACCAATTTTTAAAAAGTTTAATACTATGAATTCGGCTCGTTCAATTTCTCACAGAATCAACATTTTATAATCCCGCGGCTCGTTTTCCAAGCTCAATACATTCCAAATCTTTGATATTTGTGCCGTCGATGGTGAAGCGTAGTATGGTTTTTACTGTATGAAATCCTTTGTTTCCACAAGCTCCCGGATTCATCCAAAGCATATTTTTAAAGGGATCATTTTTCACCAAAGTGATATGGGAATGTCCGCACACCAAAATTTTAGGAACTCCATTTTTTTGTAACTCTTTGTTCAACGGAACAGAATAACTACCTGGCTTTCCAGCGATATGCGTAATTAAAACTTCCACCTCATCGACTTTAAAGCGCAAAAACTCACTTGTTTCCCTTCGTATAATTGCATTGTCTATATTGCCAAAAACCGCTCTTGTGGGTTTGAATGCTTGTAAGTCGTCCAAAACTTTTAAATCGCCGATATCACCTGCATGCCAAATTTCATCAACATGTTCAAAATGGTGGAAAATTCGAGGTTCTAAAAATCCGTGAGTGTCAGAGAGTACACCTATTCTTTTTGCCATAAAATCACTTCTTTTTAAGCGCTTTTCTGTCGTAAAAAAGTCGTTTGTTTAATTCTGTCTCACTAAAAACAGGCGGTTTCAAAGGATTTTCGAGATCTTTCAATTTCTTTCCTCTTTCATTGAAAAGCCAAAGAAAAGTTGTTTGTAGCGCAGCAAGACTATGTTGTCCAAAAACGGTGTGTCCGCCTTCGTACAATTGCACTTTATACTCTTCATTTGTAGTAATATAACCGGAATAGCTGTTCGCGTAAGAACATAAAATCACCTCTTTGATTCCTTCATTCGCATACAATTCCTGAATTCCCTTTTTAAGTCTTTTTCCAGCGGTAGTTGTAATTTCAAAAGGCAATCCAGCTAAAACTATATCTCCAATTTGAACGAATTGAACGGGAAGAATTTGTGGCGTCCAAGTGTTTTCTTCCAACGCTCCTGCCTTATGGAATTTTTTAAAAGTTGCGATTGTCGGATCAAGAAATCCTGGAATAATTAGCCGTTTGATGTTTTTTGTTCCGAGCATTTTTTTTGCTCCAGATTCCATTAGAATTTTCTTTTTCCCTTGAACGCGGTACTTTCTCCATATTGCTTTTCTAACTTCTTTTTTCCTAAAAATGGAAGTACTTAATTCCCAAACCTTTATTAGTCCAATAATTCCGTTTGCCACTTTTACAACTGCTTTTGGTGCAGCAGGGCCATCCATCAACGCACCACCAATCATCGACATACCTACGCAAGACGGACTAGTCTGAAGAATTCCTTTTCCGTAAGCGTATCGAGAGTCAACAGTGATATCCGAAAAATTGTAAAAACGAAGTGTTGTTTGAATTTCTGATGATTTTACCTTAAATCCTTCATTATTCATCAATTCCAATGTTTTTTTGAATTGAAGTTGACCGTTGTACTCCGCACTTTTCTCGTCATCTGGAAATTTTCCTTCCCATTTCCCCCTTTGCCAATGCAATTTTCTGTTGTAAACAAATTTAGGGGAAACATCGCCAGAGGTGGCCTGAGCAAAAGCACCGACAAAGGCTGGATTAACGGATTCCATTTGTTCTTCGAGATAAGTCGCCGCATAGCCTTTGTTGTCGGAATTAATTTTGTTGTAATTGTTCGAAAGACTTGTAGCGTGAACACCAAACCAATTAATTGCACCAATAGGCACGTTTTCTTCATCGGTGAATTTTAGAAGTACAGTTTCACGGTTAATTCCTTTATTTAACTCATTTTTTTTGATTTTTTCGACGTCTTTATTTCGATTGTAGGCCTTACGCGAACGATTGAATCCTACCTCCCAGTCCAAAGGGTATTCACCTTTCGAAAGACTCAAATTTGCTGGAATCAAAACTTCATTTGCGGCTAGAATGGAAACGCTTATCTTATCCCTCAAGTCATTAAAAATTTCAGGAATATAACCCGGTACGGACATATTATAAGCCGAAAAATGACAGTAACCAGCAGGACTACAATGCGTGTGTTGAGCTAAAATCATCACATTTTCCTCATCAAATTCAGGGGAAGTTTGCGCAACTTTTTGAACTACAGCCGTTTTCAGCTCAGCAGGAATAAAACACAACTCCGTTTCCACAATCGCCACTTTATTTCCCTTGGCATCCTGAATAATGAAAGAACGTGCGTGGAGGGGAGTAACTACCGTGTCCGACACATTGAACGACATACTATAACCCAACATTCCCCCACCTTTTTTGAAAGTGGTTATGTCGGTTTTATTCACACCTACTAAAAATCCGGGAGCCTGAGCGGATAGTGAAATGGGAAGAATGAGGCAAAGAAAAATAAAGATTTGTTTCATGACTGATAAGGATTCCCGAAGATAACAGAAATCCTTGCTGAAATTGGTTTTGTTGATAATTATGTTTTGAGAAGCGGTATTATGTGATTTGCATATCGGTTTGATTTTAGGGAAATTCAACTTATCTCCTACCCTATTTGCAAAAAACTAAAACTTTTCAATCCGAAATTCAAGAAGTTAACTTTAAAAACCCAAGAATCTCTTCTACAAACTCTTACATCAATTTTTTTTTAGATGCAAAGGGATATACCTTGTTGAATTTAGTTCATTTCTTTGTTTGTCTGTTTGGCTTCAATAGGTTTGTTCTTGCGCAGTTTCAATGATTTTAAGGTAAATTCTTCCGTCCAAAATTTGAACCTATTTATATGGATGGAAATTGAATATACCAAATCTGAGTACACTCCGAAAAGTTAATTCCGCGTCGAAGCAAACAAAATCGACGTAGTATTGAATTTTGAACCTATTCATTTAACTATCGCAATAACTATTGTTAGTGAATCCCTATAGCTAACAGGATTACAAATTTAACGTCAAGAAAGATTTCGGAAGCCCGCCATAACAGAGAGACTTTTAGTAGAAGACTAATACAATTTAAATTCATAGCAGAAAGTAGCACACAGAATACGTTAGAATTGATCTTTTCTGTTAGGTACAGTTCATTTTATACACGATAGTACATGAAAGTAAAAACCTAAACCATTAAGAATTAATTTTTTATTCATTTAACAAATAAAATAAATAATGTAGTTTTAATATTTAAAATATAAATATTTTTGCCCAAATAAATAAAAATAATTTAATGAGTCATGAATTTCGAATAAATCTTTCTCAAACTGAGTTTGAGGAGATGAAATACTCCTACGAACAGGAGTTAATCACTGTTAAAAAACGTTATGAATTTTTGAAGTCTGTCTTGAACAAAATCAATGCTTCAACGGGCTCAACGGTTATTAATTCAGTACCTGCTGAATTACCCTCAGCAATAACAGAAGACGCAGTAACTGTAGAAGAAATTAAACTTGATGAAAAACCGAAAAGAACAAGAGTTGTAAAAAAGAAACGAGGTCCAAAACCTTTCTGGGGCTCATTTATAGTAGGTAGATTACGCAAAAGAGATGAACCAATGACCTACGATGCTCTATTGAATGATGCGATGGTTCTGAATAATGTTCCTATTGAGAAACAACAAAACACCAAACTGAGTTTATTGAATAGTGCATTCAGATTACGAAATGACGAGAAGAAAATTGATACCGTTGGTGTGAAAGGAAAACGTGAAAAATTCATCGTTTTGACAAAGTGGTTGAATGAAGATGGAACCTTACAAGACGAATATCAAACAAAATTGAATATCTTAGCTTCTAAATTATTAGGAGTTGAAGAAGTTACAAATTAAAAGAATGAATTCTCGAAGAGTGAAGCTATTGTTATGGCTTCACTTTTTTATTGCTTTGGGTTTTGCTAATGCGCAGCGAAAAGATTTAGATACAAGTAGAATGTTACAACTCTCCGGAGTAGTTGTTTCTGAGGAAGACTTAAGCCCTATGCCATACATTACCATTTACGATAAATCAATAAAGCGCGGTGTTGTAGCTGATTATTATGGTTTTTTTACAATTGTTTCATTTCCAGGAGATACAATTTATTTTTCTTATTACGGATTCAAAACATCTACTTATATTGTCCCTGACACACTGAAAGACAATAGATACAGCATCATACACATGTTGCAGCGGGACACCATTAACCTTCCCGAAGTAACCGTTTACCCCTGGCCTTCTAAAGAAGAATTTGCGAACTACTTCGTAAATATGAAACCTTACGATGACGCAATAAGGCGTGCTCAGAGAGAGTTGTCAGGAGAATCACTTGCTTTTGTGGCTGCAAGACTTGAAGGTGACGCTTCATTAGCCCACGGGTATGTAATGAATCAACAATATACGAAGCTTTATACCAACGGTCAACTCCCCGTAAACAACCTTTTGAATCCTTATTCCTGGGCTAAACTTGTTAAAGACTGGAAAGAAGGAAAGTTAAGCCGACAGTAAATTTTACCTAGTTGAACCTAAGTATCTTTTTTATTGTAATCAAAGTTTACCAGCTTTAATTAATAATTTCGCCCTATGAAAAGAGTTGTAGTTGGACTTTCAGGGGGTGTTGATTCGAGTGTTTCTACCTTTTTACTGAAAGAACAAGGTTATGAGGTTATAGGTATGTTTATGCGAAATTGGCACGACGAATCAGTGACCTTGTCAGATGAATGTCCGTGGATTGACGACTCCAACGATGCACTTATTATTGCTCAACAATTGGGAATTCCTTTTCAGGTGATTGACTTAAGCGAAGCCTATAAAAATCGAATTGTTGATTATATGTTTTCCGAATACGAACGCGGTAGAACACCCAATCCCGACGTACTTTGTAATCGAGAAATAAAATTTGATGTTTTTCTTGAGGCAGCTATGAATCTAGGTGCTGATTTCGTAGCGACAGGTCATTATTGTCAGAAAATCGAACATACAGATGGTAGTTTTGGACTCGTATCAGGTGCAGACAAAGGGAAAGATCAATCCTATTTTCTTTGTCAAATTTCACAACAACAACTTTCAAAAGCTCTATTTCCAATCGGACATCTACAAAAGGCTGAAGTTAGGGCAATTGCACTTGAAAATAACCTAATAACTGCCAATAAAAAAGATTCGCAAGGATTGTGTTTTGTAGGAAAAATTAGTTTACCAACCTTTCTACAACAACAATTAGCACCTAAAAAGGGGGAAATTATTGAGATACCAGAAGACTTACCACAATATTTAGAATACAATAAATTAGAGCCAATTATGGAAAACGTTGAATTATTGGCTCAACCTTTTGTTTATCATATAACGGATGGAAAATGTGTACGAGATCACCAAGGCGCACATTACTACACTATCGGACAACGAAAAGGCTTACACATTGGAGGAAGACCCGAACCGAGTTTTGTGATTGGAATTGACACTCAGAAAAATGTAGTTTATACAGGTCAAACAGACGAACATCCTGGACTAAATCGTTACGCCCTTCGCTTAGAAAGTGATACGATTAATTGGCTACAGTTTTTGAATGAGGATGATTTAATTAACGGAATTGAACTTGATTTTCGAATTCGATATAGACAACCTTTACAAAAAGGCATTCTAATCTGTAAATCAGACAGATATTATATTTTATTTAAAGAGAAACAACGTGGAATAACACCAGGTCAGTTTGCTGCTTGGTACAGAAACAATGAACTAATTGGTTCTGCTGTTATTGAACACTAATTCAGGTGAACGTTGTAAAAAATTGAGGTAGGCCACTGCTCAGTAGTTTGAGCATTTTTAATGGCATCCATAAGTTTCGCCACTTCAAAAACATCCATTTCAGATTTTGTTCCCATTTGGCGGTGACGATTTAATTTACTCTGTGCCTGCTGGATAGACTTGTTACGTAAAGTTTGAATGTAAGTAGTCATGTTTTTCTATTTAGTTTTGAGGATATTACGTCAAATCTCAATCCAAAGTTTCAATCTTCAAAAATTTTTTAACAGAAATTTTACCAAAAAGAAAAAAATATAGTGCACAAAAAAAGCCGGGAAAAACCCAGCTTTTTTTAGAAAAGTTACTTAAGGTTTATTTTGATGCCAAATCGTTAACAGCAGTTTGATTTGTACTACCGTAAGCATCGCAACTTGCTTTTCTTCCTGAGCCGCAAGATGCTAACGCTAACGTCATTACAACTGCTGCCATGATAAGGGTGAATTTTGTTTTCATAGTGTTTGTTTTTGTTGTTTGTGGTCTTCTTAACGCTCAATGATGAAATAAAGTTACACATTAATCAAAGAAAATGTAGTTTTAGTCGTTGAAGTTTCAAATAAAAGTCGTTGAAAACCCATTTTATAGCTCTTCTTGTCCTAGTAATCTTACCATACATAAACACTCATTCACAACGGGTTAGCCTAAATTTTACAGTTAAAAATAACGACCATAATTTTCCAAAAAAAAATCTCAAAAAAATTTCGATCAAAGACAAAAGGCTAGCCAACAAAGTTTTGCAAGAACGTTATTTCCAGTGGATTGATGCTGGCTACTTTCAAACAAAATTCGAAATTGATTCTTCAAGTAGCGATTGGTTAGTCAATGTGTTACCTGGTTTAAAGTTCAGTAAAATCAATTTAGAAATACCTGAAAAAGAACCATTTATTCGTCAAAATCTGCCTTATCGCATTCCGAAAAGTCAAACAGAAATTTTGGTGACAAGAAATCAACTTTCTAATTTATTGAACCTTTCATTTAAAGCTTATCTCGATAATGGATTTCCATTGGTAAGCATTTCTCTGATTAATTTCCGAATTGAAGATGATAGAATTTCTTGTCAATTGAACCTAGAGAAAGGTTTGTTTTTGCAATGGAAACAAATTGTAATTAAAGGTGATACAGCAACGAATTCAAAAATTTTAGAGCAATTAAGTGGTATAAAAATGGGATCTCCGTATTCCGAATCGTTGTATCAAAAATTACCAAGAAGATTAAACCAATTCGCTTTCCTCGACAATTACAAGTCCCCTGAGTTGCTTTTTACCCCACAAGGAGTAGATTTATATGTTTACGTCAAACAAAAAAAAATTAGCTCTATTCAAGGTGCTATCGGACTACAACCCAATCCAATAACAGGACAAGTTGCCTTGACTGGTGAATTTCAAACCAAACTTTGGAATGTTTTCCGAAGAGCAGAACAACTTGATTTTCATTGGCGGTCCATTCAACCCGGTACTCAATCTTTGAACATAAAATTTAATTATCCATTTTTATTAAGGTCACCTTTTGGAATTGAAGGACGTTTTCAACTCTACAAAAGAGATTCAACATTTTTAGAGCTTCAAAGTTTTCTTTCAGGAACATATACGTTTAAAGATGGAACCATTTTAAAGTTGAACTATCAAAATTGGAGTTCCAATATTCTTTCTGGCGGACTTTCAAATCAACAATTAGCAACTACACGCACCAATTTCTACGGATTGAGTTATCAACGTCGCTATTTAGATTACATTCCCAATCCCTCAAAAGGAAATTCAGTTTTAATAAGTGCCTCGCTTGGAAACAGAAACGTTACTAGACAAGAAACAAGCTCACAATCAAATGTTTGGCGTATCCAACTTCAATCATCGTTGTACATTCCCATCTACAAAAGGCACGTAATGAAATTAGCCTTGAATGTTGAATCCTACAACGCACCTGAAATATTTGTCAATGAACGTTTGCGTTTTGGTGGTTTGAATTCGTTTAGAGGTTTTAATGAAGACGAATTGAACGCCACTACTCTTTCCATTGCTACGATAGAGTACCGTTTTCTTGTGGATAAAAACTCCAATGCATTCTTATTTTTCGACCAAGGAATTTACGAAGACAGAAGTTTGGGTTACAGAAAAGACAATCCATTTAGTGTTGGAACAGGATTTTCTTTTGGTTCAAGATTGGGTATTTTCACCATTTCTTATGCCATTGGAAAACAATTGCAAAACCCATTTAACTTTAGGGAAGGTAAAATTCATTTTGGTTACTCAGCCTTTTTCTGACTTTCGTCTATCTTTGCGCCCATGTCAACCAAAGTCCTCTATTTGTCCTATGACGGCATGACCGATTCTTTAGGTCAATCTCAAGTTCTACCCTACCTAAAAGGACTTACGAAACAAGGTTTTAGTTTCCATATAATAAGTTTTGAAAAAGCAGAACGATTTCAACAATTCCGTGGAACAATACAAGCAATTTGTGATGAAAACAACATTCATTGGCATCCATTAACCTACACGAAAAAACCACCTCTTCTTTCCACTTTGTACGACGTTCGAAGAATGCGCAATTTATCGAAAGGACTGCACAAAATTCACAACTTTAAAATTGTTCATTGTCGCAGCTACCTCTCTGCGATGGTGGGTTTGCACATGAAAAAGAAATTCGGAACAAAGTTTCTTTTTGATATGCGCGGTTTTTGGGCAGACGAACGAGTTGAAGGTAAAATTTGGTCCTTGTCAAATCCTGTTTTTAAAACAGTTTATGATTTCTTTAAACGAAAGGAAAAACAATTTTTTCTTGAAGCAGACCACATTATTTCGTTGACTTTCGCTGGTAAAACCGAAATCTCATCATGGAAAGGATTTGAACATTTGAACGACAAAATTGAGGTTATTCCTTGTTGTGTTGACTTGGAGAAATTCAATCCCAGCATGATTTCACCTAATCAAATTGCAGAAACGAAAGAACATCTGGAATTGTGTGAAGACACCAAAATTCTTGGTTACGTCGGTTCAATTGGAACTTGGTATATGTTGGATGAAATGTTGCACTTTTTCAAGAAATATAAATCTCAATATGAATGTGCTCGTTTCCTATTTGTAACCGGTGAAAAGCGGGAAAACATTGTAAAAAGGGCTAAGGACTTCGGTATTGATGAATCTGAAATTTTAGTAAAATCGGTTTTACATCACGAAGTACCGAGGTACATTAGTTTGTTTGACGCTTCCGTTTTTTTCATCATTCCTACCTTTTCCAAAAAAGCATCTTCTCCAACAAAACAAGGAGAATTAATGGCAATGGGGATTCCAATTTATTGTAATGACAATGTGGGAGATACTGGCGATGTCATTCGTAAATACAAATCCGGAAAAGTGGTGGACATCTCAGATACGAGTTTATCTCAAATAGATTTAGAAATGACTGATTTTGACAGAGAACAGTCAATTTTTGGTGCTAAAGATTTTTACGGACTAGAAACGGGTACAGCTAGATACCTTAAAGTTTATAAATTATTACTGAACTAAAGTGTCGAAAAAAATACTCATTCTTGCTCCATATCCACACAACGAGGCACCGTCTCAACGTTTTCGCTTTGAGCAATATTTAAACTATTTCTCCGAAAACGGAATAGACTGGGATTTTGAACCCTTTCTTGACAATAAAACATGGAAAAAGCTCTACGCCGAGGGTAATGTATCAGCAAAAATTTGGGGTGTTGTAAGAAGTTTTTTGAAGCGCTTCATTTTACTTTTCAGCATCTGGAAATACGATTATTTATTCATTCATCGTGAAGCTTCACACATAGGACCACCAATATTTGAATGGATAATTGCAAAAATTCTTCGCAAAAAATACATCTACGATTTTGACGACGCGATTTGGCTGCCAAACTACAGTGAATCAAACGCTTCCTTTCATAAATTGAAAATGTATTGGAAAGTAAATTACTGTATGAAATGGGCTTACAAAATTTCGGCAGGAAACCAATACCTAGCTGATTATGCTCGTCAGTTTAACAAGAATGTGGAAATCATTCCAACCACAATTGATACGGTTAATCATCACAATTTACAAACCAACTACAATCAAGAAAAAATTGTAATCGGTTGGACTGGAACACATACGACAATGCATTATCTTGACTTTTTAATTCCTATAATTGCTGAATTAGAAAAGAATTACAATTTTGATTTTACTATAATTTCCAACGAGGCTCCCTCCTACCCGCTTCAATCGTTGAAATACATCAAATGGAATCTTTCTACTGAAATAAAAGACTTAGCGACAATTTCCATCGGTGTAATGCCCTTAAAACAAGACATTTGGTCAGAAGGGAAATGTGGATTTAAAGGTCTGCAATACATGGCTTTAGGAATTCCTTCTTTAATGAGTCCTGTTGGTGTAAATAACCAAATTATTCAACATGGAGAAAATGGTTATTTGCTCACAACCGCCGAAGAATGGAAAAATTGCCTCGAAAGATTGTTGCAAGATGCACAACTTAGAGAAAAGATTGGAATGAAAGGAAAACAAACAATTCTTGAACGTTATTCCGTTATTGCGAATCAACCCAAATACTTAAATCTATTCACATGAAATTAGTTTTTGCAACTCAAAACGAGAATAAAGCACGTGAAATTGCACAATTACTTTCTTCTCCTTTTGAAGTCCTAACACTCAAGGAAATAGGTTGCCACGATGATATTCCTGAAACTGCGGAAACTTTGGAAGGAAACGCAAGCATGAAGTCCAGGTACATTTTCGAGAAATTTAATTGCGATTGCTTTTCAGATGATACGGGTTTAGAAATTGAAGCTCTCAACAATCGACCAGGTGTATATTCTGCTCGTTACGCGGGCGAACAAAAAGACGCCAACGAAAACATGAATAAAGTCTTGGCTGAATTGGAAAATTTAGAAAATCGAAAGGCAAGATTCAGAACAGTTATTTCATTGATATGGAAAGGAAAAGAGTATTTATTTGAAGGAATTGTTGAAGGACGTATTGCAGAAGAAAAAACTGGAAATCAAGGATTTGGTTATGACCCTATTTTCATTCCAGAAGATAAAACCGTTTCATTCGCTTGTATGGATTTAGCCGAAAAGAATGCCTTGAGTCATCGTGCACGTGCCTTTGAAAAAATGCGTCAATTTTTACAGCAAGAAATTGGTTGATTCAACTGATGATTGTAATTTCGAAGTTCAATTTTAACCTTCAACCCTATGAATTTTAAAGGAAAAAAAACGATAATTTTAGAAGGAGGAGGTTTCAAAACTTCTTTTTCCGCTGGTGTTTTGGATGCTTTTCGCATGACAAATTTCGATGATTTCGATGTGCATATTGGTGTTTCTGGTGGTTCACTTGCGCTGTCTTATTTTTTAAGCGAACAATACGGTGATTACTACGCTTCCATGAAAACACTTTGTCGCGACACACGATTCATCAAGTTGAAAAAAGCATTTTCTGACGGCTTAATGAACCTCGATTTCTTTTACGATATTGCTGAAAAAGAATTTCCGTTCCACTTAGAAAAAGCAGTTAACAAACTGAACGATAAAGAATTCTACATTGTTCTTACGAATTCTCTTGACGGCTCTACCATTTATCGTCAACCTTCTTTTGACAATTGGATTGATATGACAATTGCAGCAAGCACTGTGCCTGTAATTACAAAAGGCAAACACTACCTCGACGGAATTCCTTATTCAGACGGCGGAATAACAGACCCAATTCCAATTAAATGGGCGGTTGAAAATGGTGCAGATGACATCGTATTAATTCGTACAACTCACCAAAATTTTAAACCGGGATATTTAAGACCGGAATTAGTAGCAGCCCAAATTATTCGAGATAATCCGCCAATTAAAGCACATGTGGAAAACTACCAATACAAACTGAAGGAAAGTGTTGATTTTGCTAATCAGTTAGAAAAAGAAATTAATCTTCATCAAATAGCTCCGGCACAACCACTCACAACTAATATTTACACTTATTCTGTTTCAAACATCATCCAAGACTACAGATACGGATTGCACGAAGGATTGATATTTGTAAATAAGCAACGTAATATGAAAGTCAACAATTTTCAACATGTTGGTTGACAAGAGAAATAAAAATTTCTTTGCTGAATGAGATTTAAAGAAAGATATTTAGGGTTTGTTTTTCAAATTTTAACCTAAACCACGTTTAAAAACCTAGTTAATTCGAAAAGCATAGTCGTGCATTCTTAGCTTCTGTTCATTGATTGGCAAGTTATATTCAAATTAAAAATAACGAATTCAACCCTCCTATACTTTTGAGGACTAAGGAGAGATACAGGTAACTTCTCACATAGAAAATTCGACCTACTGCTTGGAGAGGCAGTTTCATTTTCTAGTTTGATAAGAGTTTAATAGTTTAAGGTCGAGCCACCTTTGGTTTATATGTGAGGAGTTCCTGTTCCTTAATTTCTTGTTTTATATTTAGACAGTCACGTTTACAGATCATTTTTAATTTCATTAGTGAGACCAATCCGAAAATATCGGTACGGTTTGAATTAACTTCGCGTCCACTTTGAAAGATCTTTCTCGGCAAACATCTTTTAATAAGTGGTCCGAGGAATAAAACAATTCTCAAAAACAACTTGTTAATATTAAAACATGGCAAAATATATAAATAGTGAACATGAGCGAGGCTACAACTTAATGTTGGCAAACGAATTAGAGGATGCACTCATCGTTTATGACAATCTCATTTACCTTTTTAATGACCAACCTGATTTATACGCAGATAGAGGTGTGATTCACCTTCATTTGAAAAAGCAAGATTTGTGTTTCATGGATCTTGAAAAAGCGCTCAGTTTACAACCTAATTATGGTTTTCGGTACGCAGCCCGTGCATACGCTAAAGATTTTTTTGGTGATACAGCGGGTGCTATAGAAGACTACGAGCGTGCGGTACAATTAGACCCTGAAGATGCTGTATCTTACAATAATTTAGGTTTACTTTTGGAAAAATTGGGCAACAAAAAGAAGGCCGAACGACATTTTAAACAAGCCGATGAACTATCGAAAAACGCAAATTTCGATTCAACTTTTAATGAAAAATCTGAAGAATTGATTGAAAAAGAAAATCCAAAACAAAAGCCTGTAATTCAAAAAGATAAGCCAGATATTGCAAAAGAAATGGTGAAAATATTCACCTCCAAAAAGGAATTTAGAGCTTTCTTAAAATTTTTATTAAATGGTGGTAAACTAGACAAATGAGTGACAGTTTTCCCGTTTTCAGACAATTAGGTGATCTTCAAGTTTTATACAAAATCATTGATGATAGAAATTTTATAGAATACCGTAAAGTTGGTTCGAAATGGATTATTCATGAAGTAATCGCAACACAATTTCCTGAAATTATGAGAATTAGAGACATGATTTCTCTTGAAAAACCTTTTCTCGAACTTTGTCAAGAGGATTTTTACCAAATGATTAATCATTATCAGTAATAATACACTTCCACAAACACGGTAATTATTGCAAAAAGAGGGTTATTAGTAACAGTTTAGTATAGTTGATACAATTGTAAAATTATTGACAAATCAATGTATCAAACCAAGGAGAATAGCCTACCCAAACACCTAAAGCACCTCCTGTGATGTTCGTCGGAATGTTGGTTGGTGTTGCGAATGGATTGCCTCCGGTGTACATTTGATTGTATTTTTTTTCGAAAAACGTATATTCCTTTGGACCGATTTTGGAAAACTTCACAATAACTGTGTCTCCTCGTTTAAACATTCCCCAAAATTTTTGATCCAAATTTTCATCGCCCCAACTCATCGGATTTCCGTAGGCAAAATCAAAGGTTAAACCGTTGTAAAATTTATCGTTGGTGAAAGGACCAAAAGGTTTTTGAAAACCAAAATCACCCGGGTATTTCACCTCCCAACCGTAAGCATCTCCTGGTGTTGGTGGGTCACTTAAAATTGCCCAAGTAAAACCCCAATCTTGTGAAACAGGTTCAGGTTTCCAAAACAAAGAATCCAAGGCAACAGGCTGTAAAATACTTGTGGAAGAATTGTAGGTTTTTCCGTTGTGGATTACTTTCAACGTATAAGTTTTCCCTACTTCTCCAACAATTCCCGTTGAAATGTAGGCACATAAATTCAACTGCGTAATTTGCTCCACCGGTATTCCAAAAAAACCTGCCGCAAACTCTTCTGTGCCCGGAGGAAGGTTGTTGGTACACAAAGTCACCAAAGTATCAGTATTTACACCATCCGAAATTATTACAGTTGCATCGCTTATAAATCCATTTATGTATGCTTCTAAATTCGTTGGCGCATAAATGTTTGCTGAAGTAGAAAGCAAAACAATTGCTGGTTGTCCGGTTTCAATTCTTCCGTCAATTACCAAGTCTTCACGAAAACCTGGAATGTCAATCTTAACCTCTTTCGTACATGAAAAAAGGATAAGGCTTGCGAGTAAAATGCTTAAATATCTCATGTTTTAAAATTCAAAGTTCCAAGTAACAGAAGGAATAATCGGGAAAAGCGAAACTTGTTTAACAGAAAGTTTAAAGTCTCCTTCGAGGAAATTCCCATCGTTGTCAATAAATAAGAAAAATGGATTTGCACGGCTGTAAACGTTGTAAACCGAAAACGCCCAATTGCTTCTGAATTTCTTTTTGCGCTGAATTTCTTGTCCTGTAGCCTTGTCCACAACAGTTTTTGTTGGTTTGTCGTAAAGTGTTGCCGATAAATCTAAACGGTGATAAGGCGCCATACGAGTTGAATTTCTCGCACCATAATTAAAAAGTAGATTTTGCTCGTGTACATACCAAGAACTTGGGAGCGTCAGAGTGTTTCCTGTTGCGTAAATAAACGCCGCTCCAAAAGTCCAACGGTCATTTAATTTGTAGGAAGCTACAACACTCAAATCATGACGGCGGTCGTACTTGGCAGGGAAGATTTTTCCTTCATTGAGGTCAGGGAAACGTCGATCTGTTTTTGCCCAAGTGTAACCAATCCAACCTGTGAATTTTCCGACATTTTTCTTGATAAAAAATTCAATTCCGTAAGCCCAACCTTCACCAAAAACTAAAAGATTGTCGGTATTGTCATTCACATTATCTCCAGGCAATGCACCTTCTTTGAATTCGATTAAGTTGTTCATTTTCTTGTAGTAAACCTCAACTGAAGTTTCAAAATTGTCATTGAAGAAGTTACGGAAATAACCGACAGAAGCTTGCCATCCTTTTTCTGGACGTGCAATATCTGTAGTTGGATACCAAATATCCGTTGGCAAGGAAACTGCACTCAATGAAGTAAGGTGGACATACTGATAATTGTAAGCATAACCCGCCTTGATAGAACTGTTATCAGGAAGTAACCAACGTAAGGAAACGCGAGGCTCAAGTCCGTGGTAAAATTTAATTAAATCACCTTTATTGTATTGTATTGACGAATCAGGCGTACTAATACCATCACCTTTGATAAATCGTGTGAAAGGCCCGACGTGATGGAACATACTGTAACGCAAACCTGCATTGATTTTGATTTTGTCGTTCAAATCAAATTCATCCAAAGCATAAAAAGCGGTTTCATGTGAGAATAATTTTTGTGCTGCTCCAGTATTGAAAACCACACTATCTGTTTGAGCTGAAACGGAAGTTGGTGTAAAAGTGTGATAAATATAATTTGCTCCCCATTTGATGTTATGCTTCGAATTTGGGTAGTAAGAAAAATCAACTTTTCCCCCGATATCACGAACGCCTGAAGCTAACTCAAACCTAAACTGATCCTGCGCTGAACCAAACTTGAACATGTAATCGGAGAAAGTTCCTGTTACATTCATGAATAATTTATTGGTAAACAAGTGGTTCCAACGTATCGCAGCAATTCCGTTACCCCAAGGCATTTTCGCATTAAATCCGCCCTCACTGTCAGCGAAATTGAACACATCTTTCCCGTAATAACCACTGATGAAAATTTTGTCCTTTTGACTCAAACGGTAATTCAATTTAGCATTGAAATCGTAAAAGAAATAACTCGAACCAGCGAACGGTGATGTGTCCGGAATGAAAGCTTTCATTAATACGTCGATGTAGGTGCGACGAGCGGAAACGATGAATGAACCTTTGTCCTTAACGATTGGTCCTTCCAAAGTAATTCTTGAAGAAATTGCACCAATTCCGCCAGTCATTTTGAATCGTTTGTTATTTCCTTCGTTCATGTTCACCTCCAAAACCGAGGACATTCTTCCACCGAAATTGGCTGGCATCCCACCTTTTATAAGGTTGACACTTTTAACCGCATCAGCATTGAAAACGGAAAAGAAACCGAATAAGTGAGCAGCGTTGTAAACCACACCTTCATCCAACAAAACTAAATTTTGATCCGGACCTCCTCCCCTGACGTAAAACCCTTGTCCTCCCTCAGCTACAGAAGAAACTCCGGGTAATAATTGTAGGGTTTTCACTACATCCACCTCTCCCATGAAAGCGGGTAAGGTCTTGATTTTTTCCAATTCCAATTCCATTTGCCCCATTTTGGTGGAATTGACGTTATCGTTTTTCTTGGCATTAATTATAACTTCTTGTAATTCTTTCACTTGTGAACCTAACTCGATGTTATAAGTTACGTCTTTACTTAAATCAATGGTTTTTACTTCAATTGGGTAAATTCCTGAACGAAACTCAACTTGATATTGTCCTGAAGGAACAGTTAGCGAATAAAAGCCATAAGTATTGGTTACTGCACCTTGATTAATACTAGGAATAACCACTTTGACACCAATCATGGCTTCTCCGTTTTTGCTATCGTTAATGTAGCCGGAAATGGTGGATTTTGTTTGAGAAAAAGTCGTGAAAACGAGCAAAAAAAGGCTGAAAAGTAAAAGATAGGGTCGCATAAGTGTTAAAGGTGTCCAAAACTACGAACAAGCTAGGTCACATTTAGTTTAGACGGTGTGAAATTTATGTGAAATGGTTATTTTTCTTTATGAACATTTGGTTTGACATCATCCAATGTGTGCATGTAAACCTGAATTCGATTCCCAAATTGAAAAAATTAATACAACATTTTCATTTTTTGAACAATGTTCATTTATATTTGCAATATCAAAATCTATTTGTGGGAACAGCTGAACGAAAACTTAAAGAAAAGGAAGAACTCAAAACTTTGATTCTTCAAGCAGCTAAAAAGTTGTTTGTAGAAAAAGGTGTTGAGCAAACGACAATCCGGAATATTGCTAGTGAAATTGAATACAGCGTAGGAACGGTTTACGTTTATTTCAAGGACAAGAATGAGATTTTGCACGCGCTTCATTCACAAGGATTTACGCAACTAGGAAACGAAATGAAAGTGCTCAGAAACGTTTCGGATCCCATGGAAAGATTGAAAGCTTTGGGGAGAGTTTATCTTCAATTTGCTTTTGAAAACCCTGATATGTACGAACTTATGTTTAGCATGAAAGCACCAATGCAATCCATCGAATCCAGTTGCAAGGAACAGTGGGAAGAAGGACAATCCACTTTTGGCGTCATGAAAGCAACTGTTGAACAATGCATGAGTCAAGGTTATTTCAGCAACCACAACCTTGAACCTCTGTCGTTCGCGATATGGAGCATGGTGCACGGCTTGGTTTCCCTGCACATTAGTCAAAGAGTGAAAGGTGTGAATCTTTCAGATCCTGAAACAATGGTATTGGCTGGTTTTGAGGAATTTGTGAAAATGATTGACAAGAAATAATATTTTTTTAACCATAAATGAACATCGTTCAATTTTAAAACATTATTCATTAAAACAAAATAGTATGGAAAACCACATTCTCATCACTGGTGCAAGTTCAGGAATTGGCTACGAAATGGCACAAATCCTTGCATCTCAAAAGTTTAACTTGATTTTAGTTGCTAGAAGATTGGATATTCTCCAAAAAATGAAAGTTGAATTATCAACAGTTCATGGGATTGATGTTCAATGTTTTGAAGTTGATTTATCGATTCCACATGAGGCGATAGATTTATTTGAAAATGTGAAGCTTTCCAACCTGAAGGTGAGTCATCTTGTAAATAATGCTGGATTTGGAAATTATGGAACCATCTTGGAAACTTCACTCGAAGAAGAAATGGACATGATTAATGTGAACGTGAGTAGTTTGGTAATTCTTACTAAACTTTTCGCAAAAGATATGGCAAATCGCGGTGGAGGAAGAATCATGAATGTTGCGTCCATACTGTCCTTTATTCCATTTCCGTATTATTCGGTTTATTCAGCGAGTAAAAGTTTTGTGTTGGCCTTTTCAGAAACTGTTGCCGCGGAATTACAAGATACAGGTGTGATTGTAACGACTCTTTGCCCAGGAACGGTTGAAACTGCTTTTCACACTTCTGAAATGAGAAAAACCAATGCCATGAATTCCAATAAACCTGTTTCAGCAAAGATAGTCGCACGTGAAGGTGTAGATTTATTATTGAATGGAAAAGGGAAAAAAGTGGTTGGAGTTAAAAATTGGATAATCACTCAACTGCCACGAATTACACCGAGTTCAATAATGATGAAAATTAAAAAACAATTAGCCTCACCTAAAAAATAATAACCATGATGGATTTCTTTATTCAACTAAAAACGCGCGATGAAGTATTGTTTTATTACGGGATTCTATGCTTTGCTTCCTCGCTAGTTTTCTTACTTCTAAGTCAGACAACGAATGTTCAAGTTTTCAGTGTTAACGCATGGTACAAACCCTTCAAATTTGCTTTTTCAACCTTTACTTACGCTTGGGCTATGGCTTGGTTTTGTGCGTATTTACCGAAATTCAACGTTCAACTTTTCAATTGGTCAGTAATTGTTTTGTTGAGTTTTGAAGTGATTTACATCGCGATTATGGCCGGACAAGGATTGAAATCGCATTACAATATCAGTTCACCGTTCTTCAGCGCCATGTACTCTTTGATGGCTTTAGCAGCTTCGTTAGTAACCATTTACACCGCTTATGTTGGTCTAAAATTTTGGACGGGTTCATTTCCTGAATTGGAAAACCATTACTTGTGGGCGATTAGATTGGGAATTTTAATTTTTGTAATCTTCTCCTTTCAAGGGTTTTTAATGGGAGGACGCATGAATCACTCCGTCGGATTGGACAACGACAACTCCAATCTATTTATTCTTGGATGGAGTAAACTCGTTGGTGATTTGAGAATTGCACATTTTGTTGGAATGCACGCACTTCAGATATTACCGATTTTGTCCTTTTATTTATTGCGAAATAATACCTTAACCATTTTGTTTGCCGTTTTATATTTTTTACTTGCAAGTTTCACGCTAATTCAAGCATTGCGAGGAAAATCATTTATGTGAAAAGAATTAGGCCTTTCGGTTGACCTAACCATAATTAAAAAGAATTTTTATATGGACGTAAATAGATTACGTTTAGAGGGTCATAGATTTGTTTCATCAAAATTAAAAGCCATGAAACAATTGATTGCCATCCAGAAAATTGAGTTTAATAACTTTAACAATGAAGTATTACTCAAAGCAGAAATCACAAAGGAAAACTTGTCTTATCCTTCCACATTGCTTTTACACCAACAAGACTTGAACAGACTTATCAATCTGATTCAAATTCAGAATGAAGAAATTGAAGTTTTAGATTTATTACAATCGGATGAATTGGAAGATATGGTTCATTACAAATTGGAACTAAACAATCTGAACAACGCAATTGATTGGTCAGTTTTTTCTACAGAAAATCATTTTCAATACCGACAAATTAGGGCATAAAAAAGGTCGAAGAAATCGACCTTTTCAATTTGTTATTTTCAACTAAGGTTGTAATACAATTGTTTTTTCATTCGCCATCTGTGGTTGGATGGTAATTGTACTTATGCCTTGTTTGTTCAATTTCGTTGCCTTTACATCCAAAATAGCAACACCGGCTTGTCCTGACTGATATAAATCACTTAAATTAAACACCGCTAATCCTGAACTTCCAGTTAACACGGTATCTCTGTAGTTGCCAAAACCAGGCGTATCACTTCCAACAGGATTTCCGGTAGAAGTTCCAAACAGAATTACTTCCGCATCTTTTACCGCATTATTTGCCTCATCCTTCACATAAATGTTTGCAGTTGTATCCTTTTTAACCGGACGGCACGAATTAAAAGTTTGAGCAGTTATAAATGCCAAGAAAAGAATACGAACTTTAAACATGATTTATTTGAATTAAGGTTGAATAAAAACAGTTTCCTCGTTCACTATTTCAGGTTCAATCTTAATGATTCCCTGACCAATTCTATTTAATTTTTGTGCTTTGATGTCTAATACCGCAACACCAGCTTGTCCAGCTTTGTAAATTTTGTTGAAGTTGAAATAGGCAATTCCTTGTGTATTTGTGTAAGCTGTATCAAATACATTCACAATGTTTGGGATGTTCGTTGTGTTAACTCCATAAAGTACCACCATTGCACCTTCAACTGTTGCGTTTGCCTCATTTCTAACATAAATATTGGCAACTGTATCTTTTTGCTTACGGCAAGAAGCAAGCGATCCGATAGTCCCAAGTGCTAAAATAGCTACAAGTAATTTTTTCATTTTCAAATTAATTTAAAAGGTAAACCGTTTCTACTGAAGTAGTGTGTACACGACAACGCGTGTAGCCAGTTCCAGTTTTACTGTTGTGTTTTACAATAATGTCGAAGTAACCAGTTGTTGTTGATGAACCAGCAGACTTGAAAAACTTATCCATGTCAACGACAGAAAATCCTGAACTGTTTGTGTAGGACGTATCCACAAATGCCTGTGTTGGTGGATTGGATTGTTGGTCACCGATAACGATAACTTTCGCACCATTAATTAATTGATTGGACGCTGAACGCACAAAAACCTTCAAAATTGCTGGGTCTTTAGGTTCACATGAAACATTGGTAAGCAATACCAAAGTCATTAAACTCAAGATTTTAAATATTCTCATTTTTTTAAAACTAGCCAAATTTACACTTTTTTCTTATTCAACACTTTCTACTGTAGATAAACGGTTTGGGTTACAGTCTCTTCCTCAATAACAGTAACATGGTTTGAACCAAACTTTCCGAGGTGCTGTGCTTCAATTTTTAAAACCGCAACTCCAGTTTGTCCAGATTTGTAAAACTTATTCATGTTGAACGTTGCTACACCTAGATTATTCGAATATTCCAATTCATTAATATTCATTACGTTTTCTTGTAAAATTGTCGGTTCACCAAAAACGCGAACTTGCGCTCCGTCAACAACTCCACCAGTTTCATTTCTTACTATGACTTGCAAAATGGTATCTTTCTTTTTACAACAACCACTTAAAAATGAAAAGATTACAAAAAATACAAACAAACTAAATAGCTTCTTGCTTCTTGCACCTTTCAAAAAAGCTAATTTTGTCCTTTTCATTTTTTAAAGTTCCCTCTTTAAACAAATATTTGGTTGATAAAGTTACACAGTTGTACTTATGAAAGATAAAATTGCAGCATTAGAGCAAAGTATTATTGATTTTAAAATTCAATCAGCAGGCGACGCTGAGAATTTCCGTATTCAGTTTTTAGGTTCTAAAGGCGAAATCAAAGGATTATATGCTGACCTAAAATCTGTTCCAAACGAGGATAAAAAATCGGTCGGACAACTCATTAATGAACTTAGAGCTAAAGCTGAAAATAAATTAGAAGAGGCAAAAGCTAATTTCGGAAATGAAAGTTCAGGAAGTAAGTCCAAGATTACTTTTGATTTTTCTCGTCCGGGCGAGAATGTTAATTCGGGTTCACATCACCCACTTTCATTGGTTCGAAAAGAAATCATCGAAATTTTTAATCGTATTGGATTCAACGTTTCAGAAGGTCCTGAAATTGAAGACGATTGGCATAACTTTAGCGCTTTGAATTTCCCACCCGAACATCCGGCTCGTGATATGCAAGACACTTTTTTTATCACGAAAGGTGAAAACGAAATGGCATTACGCACCCACACGAGTTCGGTTCAAGTTCGCGTCATGGAAAGTCAAAAACCGCCAATTCGTACTATTTCTCCTGGAAGAGTTTACAGAAACGAAGCAATTTCAGCACGTGCACACTGCTTTTTTCATCAAGTTGAAGGATTGTACATTGACAAAAATGTTTCCTTCGCTGACTTGAAACAAACCTTATTATTCTTTGCAAGAGAAATGTTTGGTGAAAAAGCTCAAATTCGTTTGCGCCCTTCTTACTTTCCATTTACTGAACCGTCGGCAGAGGTTGATGTTTCTTGTACTCTGTGTAATGGTGATGGTTGTAACGTATGTAAATACAGCGGTTGGTTGGAAATTTTAGGTTGTGGAATGGTTGATCCAAATGTTTTGGAAGCTTCCGGAATCGACACCAACGAATATAGTGGTTTTGCTTTCGGAATGGGAGTTGAACGCATTGCTCAATTAAAATATCGTGTAACCGATTTACGCTTGTATTCGGAAAACGACTTGAGATTTTTAAAACAATTTACACCGGGCTACTAATGAGTTGGAAAACCTTAAGTACTGAAAATGAACTGGAAACTCTAATTTCAGAAAGTTTTCAAGTACCTCAAATGATTTTAAAACACAGTACACGTTGTGGCGTTTCATCAATGGCATTGCGCCGTTTAGAACGAGCAAAAATTCAAGAAAATAATAAGCTGACTTGTCACTACTTAGATTTATTGAAGTACAGGCCAATTTCCAATCTTATCACTCAAAAATTTAACGTTTGGCATGAATCACCTCAAATTTTAGTCATTAAAAACGGAGCATGTGTATATCATGCATCTCACGAAATGATTGACGCTGAACAAATTATCTTAGAAATCGAAAAATCTTAACTGTGAAGAAAATTATTCTTTATGTCATTTTAATTGGCTTTGTGGTCGCCATGATTTTACCTTACATAACTGGAGGAGATGAAGGAACAAAACCAAAAGTTGATTTTAATTTTTCTGAAAACATTGCCACAAACATAAACAGTGTTTTGCCGATTCCAATAAAGGTGGAAGATGAAGTAAAATCCGTGAATTTGATTCTTTCCGGCGAACGTTTGCAAACTTGGAGCAATCCTTCAGGAGTACTCACGTTCAATTTGGACACCAAAAAATATCAAGTTGGTGCTTATGCATTAGAACTGCAAATCACTGATAAAAAAGGTGTTCAATATACAGAGCAACGTTTATTGAGAATTTTATCTGACATTGTTCCTGAGCAATGGACGGTTGAGATTGTGAACACTTTCCCTCATGATGAAACGAGTTTTACTCAAGGATTATCCTTTCACAACGGAAAATTATTTGAAGGTACAGGCGACCCTAATCAAACAGGTTCTTCAATTGTTGCGGAAATTGATTTAAAAACAGGAAAACAACTTCGCAAAATTGGACTTGACGCCACTCATTTTGGAGAAGGAATTGCCGTTATAAAAGATGAAATTTTTCAGTTAACTTGGCGAAATGGAAAGTGTTTCGTCTATGACATCAACAACCTACAACTCACAAGAGAAATGACCTACACAGGCGAAGGTTGGGGATTAACAACGGACGGAAAAGAACTGATTATGTCCGACGGAACAGAACGAATTTTCTTTCGTAATCCTAAAACATTTCAAGTTACTCGAACTATTGAAGCTTACACCAATGTTGGAGCCATTCCCCGCTTGAATGAATTGGAATACCACGACGGACTAATCTATGCAAACGTTTGGATGTCGGCGGCAATTGTTGTAATCGAAGCGAGCACAGGTAAGGTTTTGGCAAGCATTGACGGAAAAGAACTTGAGAAAATCGGACGCGGAAACGGCGAAGTACTCAACGGAATTGCTTACAATCCTGAAACTAACAAATGGTATGTTACCGGTAAAAATTGGCCTAAACTTTTTGAAGTAAAATTCAACAAACCAATAGCTATGTAATTTCTTAAAATTGTTTTTTCGATAATTCCCTTATCATCGGGTTGTGTTGAAAAGCTTGTACTTGAAAATCAAATAAACATTTAGTACTATTTTGTCCATTACTCCGAAATTAACCTGAGATTTTTCATTTTAGGAGGCGTAGTAATTCAAACCAACCTTTTCCTCTAAACTGCTTTCTTTCTCTCAATTGAGAAAATCCCCCATTTAAAGCGGAACGAACGCTTATTGGATCTGGCATCATACCCCATTTGAATTCTTCCTCCAGAGGCATTGGCTAATTTGTCACCAAAAGAATTATACTTTTCTTCCTTGCTTGGATTGGTTTTTCCGAAAACACGATTGTTGATTTTTCCAATCACAAATTCCGTAACAGTTAAAGCCCTTTCTCCAGATTTTGGGTTCAACTGAATGTCGTTCGAAATTGTAGGATTTGAAGAACTTGCTAATTCTACTCCAATATTTCCCAAGCCTTGAATTGAATTGCCCACTGTATCCTGAGAAGTTGAATTTTCAACAATAAATTCAGGAATTTCAGATATAGGATTGTTTTTCACTTCAATGTTTGAATTTTCTGTTTTAACCGTAAGTTCATTCAAGCTTTTCACCAACTCATTTTCTTTTTCTAAAGGAATTCGAACCGAATCATTTAACGTGTCTTTAGTTGAGGATTTAGGTTGACGAATCTCAATTTTATCCTTTTTCTTTCCTGCTGAAAGAGTGGGTTTCGTTTTCGAAGCTGATTGTTGCCAAACGATAAATAACGCCAACGAGGCAGCCACACCAATGCTTGACCAACGGAAAAAAGAAACGTAAAGTGGTGTTCGGTGCAAGTATTTTTTATCGCGAAAAACTAATTTGCTTTCTGCAATAAGTTTTGTGTTTGCGAATTGCTGTGCTAAGGAATTGATTGATGTTGATTCCGATTTGATTCTATCAAACAACAATTTTTCTTGTTCATTCAATTCGTTTTCCATAGATGCAACCGACCATAACTCCAAATTGTTTGCATGAAGTTGTCGAAACACCTCTGGTTTTCCTTCCAACGATTTTTTAAGCTCACCCTTGTTTTCTAGCGTAATTTCCGGAGCAATCAATTCTGGAAGTTCTTCTAAATAATCCTTGTATTCTGGATTTTCCGACAAAAACACAAAAAGTTCAGCCTTCAAATCCTGACTTAAATTTCCTTCGATATAGTCAAGTAGGAAAGCTTCAATATTTTCTTTGTTTATCATCCTACTAAATTTTCAATGTTAACAATGTATTCTTTCAAGGACTTACGCGCTCTGAAAATGTAAACCTTCACTTGTTGTTCGCTTAAGTTCGTTATTTCACCAATTTCTTCGTAAGAATATCCTTCATAGTCGCGGAGCATAACTACAGTTTTTTGAACATCTGGTAAACGTTGCAAAGCTTCATGTAAATGTTCTTGCAAATCGAAGGAGGTATTCAATTCATCATAGGAAGATGTTTGTTGTGCTTCAAAATTTCGGTGTCTTTCCGCTTTTCTTGAATAATCAACAATGGAATGATAAACTGCTGTAAAAAGGTAAGATTTAACCTTTTGCGCATCAACTGTATCGAGTTTTGTCCAAAGTTTCAGGTAAGCCTCTTGTACTAAATCACGCGCCAATTCTTCATCACGCAAACTCTTCACTGCAAAACGGAAAAGTCCGTCTGAGTGAGCATCTACACTTTCGTTGTATTGTTTAGTAGTCATAGAATTCGATGGTGAGACGATTGAACTGAACAAAAGTTACAAGCTAAATTATTTTTTTCACTTCGAATTCTAAATAGGTTAAATTCTAGAAACCTAAGATTTGATAGTAAAGTTTAAATTTAACCAACAGAACTAACTTTACTCAACGTATTCACAACAAACCGCAACATTTCAGAAGGTTCAATCGAGTCTGGATGTAATTGAAGATCGAAGAAAGAGGTAGGCTGGTCAACCCCAACCTTCAAGCCAATATTTACTTTTTTGACAAAAGGGAAAATTTTACGTTCCACATCCCCAAACCAAAGGAGAACATCGTATTCTTTTTTAAGTTCTTCATCCAATTGAATATCTTTTAGTTTACCCCAAAAATTATAATCAACTGGCGAATTGTAATAGATTAAAAAATGGGGAGGCAAATTGTTTTTATCCAACTCCTTTGGAATATTCACGATTATGATTAAACGTTCAACACCACTAGAACTGAGTAACTTATCCAACGACACCCGAAAGGATTTCAATTGTTCGTCGTCTTCGTAATTGAAAACTACTAACAGTGATTTTGTTTTCTCCCAAATCGATTTCATACTCCTCTTATCAACTTTAAAAATTCATCTTCCGACAAAATTTGAAGGCCTAAATCTGTTGCAGTTTTCAACTTTGCAGGTCCCATATTTGCTCCCGCCACTAAAATATGTGTTTTAGATGAAACAGACGAACCATTCTTTCCGCCATATTGTTCGATTAACTCTTTTAATTCCTCTCTTGAGAAAGCTGAAAATGTTCCCGATATAACGATAGTTTTTCCTTCAAAAACTTGACTAACAGTAGGTTTTTCTTTTTCCGCAATGGAAAATTGTAAGCCATGTTCTTTCAATCTATTGATCAACTCCAAATTCTCTTCATCCAAAAAATACTGTTGGACGGCAATTGCAATCTTTTCTCCTACTTCATCTGCTGCTGTCAGTTCATCAAATGTCGCTTTGCTAATGCAGTCAATAGTTTTAAAGTGACGCGCTAATTTTTTAGCAACTGTTTCTCCAACATACCTAATTCCTAATCCGAAAAGAACTCGTTCAAAAGGAATTTGCTTGGATTGTTTTACTCCGTCCAACAAATTTTGAGTGGATTTTTCGGCCATTCTTTCCAACGAAATCAATTGTTCAAAAGTTAAATCGTACAAATCCGCACAATTATTAAGTAAACCTTTGTCCACCAAAACATCAACCGTTTCACTTCCCAAACCTTCAATATTCAAAGCTTTTCGACTGATAAAATGTTCAATTCTTCCTTTGAGCTGTGGCGGACAATGTTTATCGTTCGGACAGTAATGTTGAGCTTCACCTTCAATTCGATTCAATGGTGTGCCACATTCCGGACAGTTTTCAATGAAATTAATTTTTTCAGCATTGGAATTTCGCTTGTCGGTATTTACTCCAACAATTTTTGGAATTATTTCACCACCTTTTTCAACAAAAACGAAATCATGGAGATGTAAATCCAATTTTTCTATTTGGTCGGCATTGTGTAAGGAAGCGCGTTTCACCGTCGTTCCTCCCAACTGAACTGGTTCTAGATTGGCAACAGGGGTAATAGCACCCGTTCTACCCACTTGATAAGTTACTGATTTTAAAACCGTCTCAACTCTATTCGCTTTAAATTTGTAAGCAATCGCCCAACGAGGAGATTTTGCTGTGAAACCTAATTGTTTTTGTTGCATGTAATCATTGACTTTGATCACAATGCCATCAATGTCGAAAGGTAAATTCTCACGCTCTTTATCCCAGTAGTGAATAAAATCCATAATCCCTTGAATATCATCCACTAAGGCAATAAAACGTTTTGAAGTTGGTGGAACTTTGAATCCCCAATCCGCCGAATTTTGAACCGCTTGAAAATGTCCTGAAAATTTATCCACACCATAAATTCCATAAAGAAAAGCATCCAATCCTCTTGCCGCAACCACCGCAGAATCTTGCATTTTTAATGTTCCAGAAGCGGTATTTCTTGGATTGGCAAAAGTGGCTTCTCCTGTTTTTTCACGCTCTTCATTCAATTTATTGAACTGTTCGTGGGGCATAAAAATTTCTCCACGAATTTCAAAATCCGGAGGAAAATCACCTTTCAATTGCAATGGAATGGTTCGGATTGTTCTTACGTTGGCCGTAACATCCTCGCCTTTTTCTCCGTCACCACGAGTAACAGCCCTTGTCAATACTCCATTTTCATAACGAAGCCCGATTGCAACGCCATCGTATTTTAGCTCACACACATATTGAACCTGCCCTTCCACCAATTTCTTCAACCTATTTTCCCAATCCATAATTTCTTCTTCAGAATAAGTGTTGGACAATGAAAGCATCGGAAAACGGTGAACAACAGTTTCAAACTTTTTGGTTATGTCCCCCCCTACCCGCTTGGTTGGACTATTTTCATCAGCAAATTGAGGGAATTCTTGTTCTAATTTTTGTAAACGTTGCAACAATTGGTCAAACTCAAAATCTGAAATAACTGGGTTGTTTTCAATGTAGTAAAGATCGTTATGTCGATGAATTTCAGACGATAAACGTTTGATTTCTAGTTGTGCTTGCTCTGGATTCATGCCTTAAATGTATAAAGCATAAACAGAATCATTTTCAGAAATCCTGATTTTCATTAAAGTCTTGTTGTTAATAAGGTCATCTTTTTGAATATCAAAACCTTACACAAAATAAAAATCAAAAAATTCGTTCTAGTTAATTTTAAACTTACAATACTTTATTACATGTCCCCGAGCGGTAAAAAGCTGTTCGTAATGGGTTTTAATATGTAAAATATCAGCAGTAGCCTTGTCCAAATCTGAAATGTGAGAACCGTACAAATCCCATGTTAATTCGAGGCATTCGTATTTCTGCTCCTTAATTTGCTCTTCCGTATATTCAAACAAAACATCGCTATCTGTCTTAACATGAACAATTCCACCAGGTTTTAACAATTTTCTGTAGCGATCAATGAAAATGGGTGATGTAAGACGTTTGTTTGGTTTTTTAGGTTGAGGATCGGAAAAAGTTAACCAAATTTCATCTACCTCATTTTCAGCGAAATGATTGGTAATAAAATCGATTCTTGTGCGCAAAAAAACAGCATTTTCCAGATTCGATTCTAATGCTTGTCTCGCTCCAATGAAGATGCGATTCCCTTTTAAATCAACGCCAATAAAGTTTCTTTCGGGAAACTGTTGAGCCAAACCAACTGTGTACTCTCCTTTGCCACAACCCAATTCAAGTACAATTGGATTATCGTTTTTAAAAACATTTTCTCGCCACTTTCCACTCATTTCATTAGGCTCCATCATTGGCGGTTCAAACACATTTTTAAATGTTTTGATGGCTGCAAACCTTTTCAACTTATCCTTACCCACAAACTTTACTTTTAAAATTCAGATGTTTCGTATTGACTATTTCTCAATTCGATATTTTTTTCAACCATTCCAACAATAGTTTTCAAGACATTTTCTGATGATTTTTTAGTCTTTAAAATCATTGTAAATCCTTTTTCGTCACCTTCTCCAAACATATAATCCAAAGCTGTCAAATCTGTACCGCCACTCATTGTTCCTAAAGGAGAGCTTTCCAATCCATTGAAATCAAAGAACATTGACATTGGTTTTTTTCCAAAATTCTCGCAACCTTTCGGCAAGGTAATTTTCCCTGGATTTGCAAATTTAGCTGAGGTAGCTCCAGTAAAATAATTTCCTGAAACATTCAATTTTGCCATATTCGCTTTCATTCCCTCACTAAAACTTTTTGCCATGTTCAATAGTTCATTTCCAACCCCTACATGGAAATTAAATTCTGTTTTATTGTCTGTTTTATCATTGAACATCAATACCCCCATTCTTCCTGTAATTGCTCCTGAAAGACCTTTATCTCCCAGCATAGCCAAAGCAAATTGAGCTTGTCCACTCGCTTGTTGAGAAATTAAATCCATGAAATTCGGGAAAAGTGAGTTCCAAAATGCCATCGTTTTATTCATATCAATATCCATAATGAAACCCATTTGAGGTTTTCCAGAACCAAGTTTTGAAAGCACTTCTTGTTGCCCATTACCATAGGACACCCAACCTTTCATTTTGTCACTTAATTCATAATTCATTTCCATTCTCATTTGTCCATTTTCAAAGAAAACGGAGGACGTTGTGTAACAATCTTTTGTTGTTTCTTGAACGTTTTTCAACTCTTTATCTTTTAATTTAAGTGACTTTGCTGCGCCCAAAGCACTCGCTTGTATATCTGAGCCGAAAACGATATCACCTTTAGCTTTAAGTATTTCCGAAACTTTTTCAGACTTAATTTCTTTTTTCATTTCAGCGATAGCCTTTTTAAGTTTCGCTTCCCCACCTGTAAGTTGATTAGTGGCTACCAAAACAACTCTGTTTTCGGTAATTGCGAAGGCCACATCTCCGCTTTCGTGTAAATCAAATGCTTTACCTTTTTTTACTGAGTAGCCATGCTTTTTAACATTGGCAACAAGTGAATCTCGATTTTTAACCTCTGCAAAAGCGTAAACAGTTGCCGGCTGAGACATATTTTTTGGATCTGTTGCAAGCGCAAAATAAACGGCTTCTTCCGTATTTAAAACCTTCTGAATCGTTTGCCATTCGCCATCGATTAGCGTTCCAGCCTTTTCAATTTGTTTATAATCTGCTTTGTTTAAAATTTCACTGACTCTGACTAATCCGAAAGTGGCAATATTTTCATTTTGTCCAACAAAAGCAGCAACTTCTTCGGAAATAGATTGTGGTTTTTTACCACCACACGCCATCAGCACTAAGCCAATAACAGCGATTAAAAATAGGTTTTTCATGTTGATTGATTAGGTCGCGAAATTAGAATTAATTGTAATCCAAAAATCAATCAATGAAAATCAGTCAAGAATGATTAAAAACCAAAATTATTTGACGAAAACAATAAAGTTATGCGCCTAAAACACGTTTTAAATCGTGAATTTGTTGTTCCCATAGTAGGATGGCACTCTCTTTTTCGGATGGAACTGCAAAATCAACAACTTTTATTGTGACCGCTGAAGTCATTGGATCGACAATATATCCTATTTCAAAATAATTATCAAGCCCATCGTCCTCGTCATTCAACCACTTAAATCGTATGTTTGAATTGGGTTTATGCTGAATCAGCCTCGCTTTTTCTTCACTTCCTTCCCAAACAAATGTGTAGGTATCTTTTTCAACATCCACGTCATCTGCAAACCATTCGGAGAGACCACTAGGAGTACAAATCATTTTCTCTAAGACACGTGGGGATGTTTTAAATAGAAATTCAAGTTCAAATTTTTCTTTCATGACTGAAATTTTAAACAATGATGTTGTTTTTCAGCGCAATGTAAGTAATATTTTATAAATGAGTAGTTATAAACTTTTCAACAAGCAGAGAAAAAAACACTAACAAATAACCATATTTGAGTAGGTAAAGTTCTTTTCTGTGTTTATCTCTTCATCTCTGTAATAATTACTCAATCTGCAAAAGTTAATCTCCATTGACCCGAATTTTTACTACCGTCTCTAATTAATAAATTATACTCTTTGAGTTGTTGGATATTCTTTTCAATTGCTCGTTCAGAAATACGAATTTTTTCAGCTAATTCAGGTATGGTAATATTTGGATTTTTAAAACTCAATTCGAGAATTTTTATTGAGCTTTTTCCAAGTTTCAGTTCAGAATTAGATGTTATTTTCTTTTGAATTGACCTCCAGCTACTTACAAGGTTTTTTCCCGAACTTCTTCCCGAACTTTTAGCTGTACTTTTAGTTGAAATATCAGCAATTTTTTCCGCTTCAAAAGGAACATTATTTCTTGTAAAAACTACTGTAAAAAGCCCATCAGTTTTGAAAGTTGGAGGTGTCAAATTGGCGTTTTTCATTAAATCAACCATTCGACCAATTCCAGAACCAACTTGTTCTACCAAATTGATACGGACGAACAACCCGAAAATCAATGGGTTTCGACTATGACTTTTTGTTCCAAACTCACTTTCTTGGATGGCGCTTGTTAGACCTCCAGGATTGGTAATTTCAACTCTATCATCAAAAACTTCGATGTGTGTTTTGGTTCCACGGTCATAATAATCACGGTGTGAAAGTGCGTTTATAATGGCTTCCTTAAAGGCCGTCTCCGGAATTTCCCATTTTTCAACTCTTGGTCCTCCTCCTTCAATTGTGTACCCCACATTCAATTTTCTTTTGAGCCAATACATCGCTTGTTCGTACTGCCTTATTAATGGTCCACCAAAAGATTTATCATCAATTATGTTGGTTTTGTTCGTTCCGTCAAAAGCAATACAGCGGACGCTAGCAGTCTCGATGAGATTTTAAGGCTCTTTACCAAAAAATAAGGCTCCACCGTTTTTCATTGTACCGTTTGGAAGCCTTAAACCTGAGTTCGATTTTTAAATTGGATTCAGACCCCTCAGAAACAATGAGTTACGAATAACACTTTTGAAAATGTATCGGGATACATTGAGAAAGGGTTATGAAGTAAATCGCTGTTTATCAGCGGAATAATATTCGCTTTGCATAAAAACCAGTTATTCAGCGTTGTCCAATCTCGATTTAGCCCGCTAAACCTTCGATTGAACGCCTTGACTAACAGGTTTTTATATCAATCTGAATGCCTATTTCAGAATCGAACTAAGGTTTTAATTTCAGGTTTTGAATAATTTGACTTTGGTTAACCGCTGACGATATACCTGCTCTTGTTCTAAATTCCTCAAACCAAATTTCATCAAGGTCTTGTGGAATCTGAAAATCAGAACAAGGAGCTTTGTCGAAATAAATTCGATCAGACTGCTGAAAGAAATCACGCATTTGTTCGACTGTGGTTAATTTCTGCGTATTAGGCCCTTGACGAACATAAATTGCACCGGACAAGGCATAAGGTTTGTGTGGACCAGAATCAACTTCAATCACCCAAACTGTTTTATTCTCCACTTCAACAGGATAAAAAGATGTGGGCAAATGGGGATTGATATCATTCAAAGAATTTTGAATTGCCGACCGCTTGATGTTGTCAATATTTACCCCAACAATTTGATTTTTGTCATCAATACCAATAAACAAAGTGCCTCCGGAAGCATTTGCAAAAGCACAAATTTCTTCAGTCAACTCCTTAACTTTTGAGGGTACACGAACTTTGAACTCAGCGTTATATCCTTCGCCTGAACTCACTATACTTTGTATGTCCTCTGGTGTAAGCATTAAGCAAAAAATAAGTATATCTCTAAAATTTTAAAGTGAATTTAGCAACTTAATTTAGTTCAGCAATCGAAATCAAAATTGTTTCATTTGGGATATGACACCGACGATGACATAAAATGTCGTATTAAAAATAGCTGAATGTCATGTCGGTATTATACCAAAAGGGATTTATTACACGACAATATTTGTGTCAATTGGTATGATTTCAAGATAAATTCTAAAAGAAAAACATTGTGCATCTTCCAGAAGTACATGAGAAGTATTTGACGAAAATGAGAATTCAATTACTTTCCGATACAAAAATGCTGAAAGATGTTTCCTAAAATATCTCTATCAACTTCAATTTCGCCAGTAATATTTCCTAAGTAACGCATGGCAGCGCGAATATCCATTGCTAGAAAATCTGCGGCAATACCGATTTCCATTCCTGAAAGTGCTTTTTGAAGAGCTTCAATTGTTTTGAGTAGTGCCTCTTGGTGTCGAACATTACTCACAATTATATCGTTTTCAAAGTCGAAATCACCTTTAACGATAGTTGAAAGTTTAGTTTTCAAAACATCAATTCCTTTTCCATATTTAGCTGAAAGACAAATTGTTTCAGAATCTTCACTGACAGAATCATCCATCTTATTTTGGACTAACAAAATCGTTTTTTCAGGGTATTGAATTTTTAGACTCTCAACCCATTTTTTTGCTTTTTCAAGTTGTAGTTTATCTTGTCCGTCAGTTAGTACCAAAACAATTTGAGAGAGTGCAATTTTTTGCATAGATCGTTCGATGCCAAGGGCTTCAATTGTTTCTTGCGTTTCTCTAATTCCAGCTGTGTCAATCAAACGAAACAAAATGCCATCAATATTTAAGGTTTCCTCAATTACATCCCTTGTTGTGCCTGCAATATTGCTTACAATGGCGCGATCTTCACCCAAAAGTTGATTTAAAAGGGTGCTTTTCCCCGCATTCGGTTCACCAACAATGGCCACAGGAATTCCATTTTTAATGGCATTACCTAGAGCAAATGAATCAGCCAATCGTTGTGTGATTTGAATTACTTCGTTCAACTTATTCTTAAGTTCAGTTCTATCCGCAAACTCAACATCCTCCTCTGCAAAATCAAGTTCTAATTCAATTAAGGATGCAAAATGAATGAGTTGTCCTCTGAGATTACTCAATTTTTCAGAAAATCCACCACGCAATTGGGAAAGTGCAATTCGATGTGCTTGTTTACTTTGTGCTAAAATCAAATCTGCAACTGCCTCTGCTTGAGACAAATCCAACTTTCCATTCATAAAGGCTCTTTGTGTGAATTCTCCCGGATTGGCCATTCTACAACCGCCCAATATCAAAACACGCAATATTTCCTGCTGGATAAAGGGTGAACCATGACTTGAAATTTCAACACTTTCCTCTCCCGTAAAGCTTTTTCCTGTTTCAAAAACACTAACAAGAACCTCGTCAATCACCTCCTTTCTTTCATTAACAAAACGACCGAAATGCAAGGTGTGACTTTTAGATTCTAATATATTTTTACTGAAAAATGAATTGCAAATTTCAATCGAACTCGAACCAGAAACCCGAATAACCGCAATTGCACTGATGACATTTGGTGTGGCTAGAGCGCAAATAGTGTCGGTAGCTTGAGGAGAAGAAAATTTCATTTGACAAAGTTACTTACAACTTATCTTGAACTGATGCCACCTAATAAAAAACGATAAACTCCATGATTTACAAATATTTAGATTAATACTTCTGAATACAAGCGCAAGTTTTTTCAGGAAAATCTTGAACTTTCAAGCTCTTGGTGTACAAAAAATCATCTAATAAAAATTTGTTTGCCGAGCCATTTGCCTATCATCTGAAAGTCAATTTTTTCATTGCTATCGGGTTTACAATTTTAGTGACAAGTAAGAGTTTAGAAGACCGTAACGTAGGAACTTTTAGAAGTGTGGACTCAGAATACCAAATTCATGATGTGTATGAGGTGATCAAAAACAATTCATTTCGTTATTTGGTATTAAAAAATCACCCAAGCTTCTTCGTCTCCTCCAATCTTTTCCAATCCAAGTCCAAGGCGTTTTCACTGAAGCGAATGTCTTCCATCAATTTAAGTTTTTTCAAGAAACCTACCTGCAAGCAATAGTATCCAAATTCTTCAGTAACGATTCCGTTTAGTTGATAAATTCCTTTACCTGTAAAAGGAAATCGTTGAACACTTTCAGGGAAATGAACTGTATCAATGGTGTTTCCTTCTTTGTCCAAAAGTGTTCCAAAATTCATGTAAGTCCCTGTGCTAGTCCGTGAACGTTTAATGGAAACGAGATAGCCGTACATCTCCACTACTTGTCCCAATTTTTCGGGCATTTCACGTGCAAATGTGTGTGTACCCACTTGTTGTTCAAGTAAATCGAAGGGATGACACAAAGGAAAACCCAATAATTCCATTTGCTCAAAAGCCAATTCCTTGTCCGATTCTTCCAAGTCGGGCAATTGGAAAGGCGTTGGTGGAACTACAAATAATTCTGCTTCCCTAGCTTTCCGTTTATCGCGATGATGATGGAAATGCGCCTGCCACAACAGTTTTTTTCTTGAAACTTTCCATGAACGAAAAGCACCAATTCGAATAAGTAAACTCAATTGCTCCAACGGAACATAGCACCTGCGTAATAAATCGTCTAAATCGGCAAAGTGTCCGTTGTTGCGCTCCTCAAGTAACTTAAAAATTACGTTGTGTTCCAATCCTGCCACAAGTATAAAACCCAAAATCAAACGTTTACCCCGCAAAACACACAAGTAATCTCCCTCGTAAATAGACGGTGCTTCTATACTCGCTCCCCATTTTCGTGCTTCATGAACATAAATTTCCGTTCTGTAGTATCCTCCAAAATTATTGATGCAAGCCGTCATGTATTCCAAAGGATAGTACGCTTTGAGGTAAAGACTTTGATAACTTTCAACGGCGTAAGAAGCAGAGTGCCCTTTGGAAAATGCATAGCCGGCAAAGCTTTCAATTTGCCGCCAAACATCAGCCGCCAATTTATCATCGTGTCCGCGCTCTTTGCAGTTGGAAAAGAAAGCATCTTTCACCCTCAAAAACTCTTCTCTCGACCTGAATTTCCCTGACATTCCTCGACGTAAAACATCGGCTTCCGCAAGACTCAAACCTGCAAAATAATGCGCTACTTTAATTACGTCCTCTTGATAAACCATCACCCCGTAAGTTTCTGGCATGATTTCCAATAAACTTGAATTGGCTTGTTTTCGCCGTTCAGGAAAGCGATGTCGAAGTATGTACTCACGCATCATGCCCGATTGTGAAACACCAGGCCGAATAATGGAACTTGCTGCAACCAATTCCAAATATGTTTGCACCTTGAGCTTAATCATTAACATACGCATTGCTGGAGATTCCACGTAAAAACATCCTAATGCTTTGGCGTCAAGTAAAAGTTGAGCAACCTTTTTATCTTGTTTGAAATAGTGAACATCGTGTATGTCTCGTGGAGGATTTTGTGGTTGATTATAGGCGATTATGTCGATTGTTTCACGGATTTTACCCAATCCCCGTTGACTGAGAATATCGAATTTATACAAACCAACATCTTCCGCCTCGAGCATAGAAAATTGAGTGGTTGGATAACCTTTTGGTGGTAAAAAAGTAGCAGAAAACCAAGTCATGGGCTTTTCACTAATCACAATTCCTCCCGAGTGAACACTTAAATGTGCGGGCAATCCTTGTATATTATTCGCATACTTCAAAACAAGCTGCGACATACTGTCCAACTGTTCAACCTTGAATTTACCGTCACTCAATTTATCAATTTCGGCTTTCGGCAAACCAAAAACTTTTCCCAATTCACGAACTGTTGCCTTGTATTGAAAAGTGTTGTAGGTGCAAAGCCAAGCTGCATTGGGATAACGTTCAAAAATATAGCGCACAATATCGTCTCTTTCGCGCCACGAAAAATCCATGTCAAAGTCGGGAGGATTTTTCCGATAGAGATTGATGAAACGTTCGAAATACAAGTCTAATTCTAAAGGGTCAACATCGGTAATTCGAAGTAAATAAGCCACTAAACTATTTGCACCACTTCCTCTTCCTACATAAAAATATCCTTTTGAGCGTGCGTACGAAGTAAAGTCCCACGTAATCAAGAAGTAAGACAAATAATTTTTCTCTGCGATAATTCGAATTTCTTTATCTATTCGTTCCAAAATTGTTGGTGTAACCTCGTTGTAGCGATATTTCAAACCGTCCATGCACAATTCGCGAAGCAGAGCCTCGTCATGTTGTTTATCCCCCGTGAATGATGCTGGATTTTGTGGTTGTGCGTCATCTCCAAACTGAAATTGGACTTGACAAGTTTGTAGAAGTGCTAAAGTTCGTTGTAGCAAATCAGGATAATCTTTGGTGAGTTCAACCAATTCATCGAATGAGCGCAGTAGTTCATTTTCAATTGTTTGTTGGTGGGGTTCTAAACGAGAAAGTAAGGTGTTGTAGTGGATAGCGCGTAGCAAACGGTGGGTATTAAAATCGCGTTTGTTGCGAAAAGTCATTGCAGGAAGTAATAACAATCGTGATTTTGGCAATTTCGAATAGCGAATAGAAATGTTCGGTAAATCTTTGATTTGCAATCCAATAAATTCGTTTTCACGGAGATTAGTAGGTGTTTTTTCTACTGGATAAACCACATAACAATTCGTGAAGTGTGGAAGTGGATGTTCGAAGGGTCTATGTTGATGTAAATGTTCCGATAAAAAACGATTCAACTCATGGAAACCGCGATTGTTTCGTGCGATAATTAAGGCTATTTGTTGAATGTCGTTGCAAAGATTTGTTCCAACAACTGCGTGAAAATTACGTGTTTGGGCTTTTCGTAAATAGTCCAATACCGCTCCTGTGCTGTTGATATCTGCCAAAAGCAAAGACGGATAAGCATTTTGTTCCGCCCAAATAACCAATTCTTCAGGCGACAAAATACCGTACTTGATGCTGAATTGAGAGTGAACGTGCATTATGCTATCAATAATTGGGTTAATCGAAATTTTGGATGGAATGCGCTAAGCAACAAGCGTTTGAGTAAACCGAAATAGTTGCTGCATTAAATCGTGTCTTTGAAAATAGAAACTGTCCACTACAGACGTTGGTAACACTTCCATTCGTTGTGCCAATTCAATTTGTGTGTCAAGTTCATAAAGAAGTATTTGAGCGTCTTCAAGTGCTAGTGCAAAAGCCGTTTGACTGGATTTTCCTGTCCCTAGCGCAATTTGTGTGACGATTTTTACAGAAGTTGCCCTTATTTGAGAAAGTATTCCGATGTGGTCTGTTGGCAAATAATCAGCTGTGGCTGTGTGGATGCGTTCGCTAAGTGCGATTGCGGCTTGCCAGGATGGTAGTTTTTTGTAGTTGTACATAATATTTGAGTTAATGGTAGAGGCGTAAGACATTACGCCTAAATATCAAACCGTCGCGTGTGACGTAATTCATTACGCCTAAATATCAATCCGTCGCGTGCGACATAATTCATTACGCCCGAACCACGTAGGGCCGTAATTCATTACACCCGAACCGTGTATCGTCATAATTCATTACGCCTAAATATCAATCCGTCGCGTGCGACATAATTCATTACGCCCGAACCACGTAGGGCCATAATTCATTACGCCTAAATATCAATCCGTCGCGTGAGACGTAAGACATTACGCCTAAATATCAATCCGTCGCGGCGAAATTCTTGTTATCGTCGTATTAAATCCGCCTATTGGCCAGTAAAGGAGGTGGTTCGCCAGAAAAAGGATTCCATCTACCAATGGTTTTGGCTTCCATACCTATCGCGCGAATGACAGATCGGTCGCCGAAACGTTTGCGTATGTTGTCCATTGCCTGATAAAGTTTTGCGTAATCGATTGCATCATCAAACAAACTCAATTGGTAATGTCCCTCAACCAAAGCACTGAAACGCAAACCTATAAGACGCACCAAAAGTCGGCGTTGAAAAAGACGGTTGAACAATTCCGCCACAACAGGAAGCAAGTCATGGTCGGCAGCAGTGTAAGGAATTTGTTTCTGTAAGGTTTTTGTTTGAAAGTCGGAATAGCGAATTTTTACAGTTACACAGCCCGTCAACTTTTTTCCCCGACGTAGTTGAAAAGCCAAATTTTCCCCCATTGCGGCTAAAATACCCTTTAGTTTAACCACGTCAATCGTGTCTGTGTCAAAAGTGCGTTCCGTTGAAATGGATTTTCGCTCATTGAACGGTTCGATTGGCGAATTATCTATCCCATTGGCTTTTTTCCAGATAGTTACGCCATTTTCTCCCAACGCACTTTCCATCATTTCCACTGGCATTTCCTGAATCGTTTGGATTTTTCTTACACCAAGATTACACAACGTTTGATACGTTTTTTCACCTACCATCGGAATCTTTTTCACCGATAGAGGGGCTAAAAAAACTTGTTCTGTTCCGTAATCAATCTTGAGCTGATTATTTGGTTTTGCTTGTCCCGTCGCGATTTTTGACACCGTTTTATTTTGCGACAATCCAAAAGAAATAGGTAAACCCGTTTCCTTTAGGATACGATGCCGTAATTCTTTAGCATACTTAAATGTTCCGAAAAAGCGATCCATGCCCGACAAATCCATGTAGAATTCATCAATCGAAGTCTTCTCAAAAACGGGAACTGCCTCGCGAACAATATCGGTCACCATTCGCGAATAATTCGTGTAGGTTTGTGAATTACCCTTAATGATAATTGCTTCAGGACACCTTTCTTTAGCCATTTTCATGGGCATTGCAGAATGAATTCCGTAAGCGCGAGCCTCGTAACTACACGAAGCTACTACACCGCGATCACTCGTTCCACCAATCAAAATTGGCTTACCGTTTAATCTACTGTCTAATAAACGTTCACAAGACACAAAAAATGTGTCTAAATCCATGTGAACTATGGAGCGTTGTGATGCCATTGCTACTTTTTTAAAAATTTAAATTTGCTCATTATGGCATATCGTTGGTGACACAAAACTAATCAAAAGATTGGAATAAAATCAAAATAATGATTAAAAAATAATCAAAAGTAAATTCCGTACGATTCTATTTACCGTAAATGACTTCCATTCTGAAATTGAATTTCCAGAAAATCAAATACTCACTTGCACCACTTTCTTCGTTTCGAAAAAGTCGTAAGGGAAAAAGTTTTTCAATTCAAACTCCAACCACGGATAAACGACTAAGGACATTTCTTCTGTTAGGTCGCCTCCCTTTAAATACAATATTCCGTTGGAAAGTTGATGTTTTGATTTTTTCTCTATTTTCTTCTCTACCCAAACCAAAAAGTCAGGCATTCTGGTAACCGCTCTACTCACCACAAAATCAAATTTTCCTTTCACGTCTTCGGCTCTTGTGTGCTGTGCAACAACGTTTTTTAAACCTAAACTTTTGGAAACTTCTTGAACAACCTTAATCTTCTTTCCTATGGAATCCACAAGTAGAAATTGCGTTTCAGGAAATAAAATTGCCAAAGGAATTCCTGGAAAACCTCCACCTGTTCCTACATCGAGAATTCTTGCATTAGGAAGAAATTCAACAATTTTGGCTATTCCAAGACTGTGAAGTACATGTCTTTCGTAGAAGTTTTCGGTATCTTTTCTTGAAATTACATTAATTTGACTGTTCCAAAACTCGTACAATTCACCAAGTTTTGAGAATTGTTCAATTTGTTTTTCAGTCAATTGCGGAAAGTGATGCAGAATCAATTCCATTAAATATTGTCTTTTGTTTTTTCCATCATTGAAGCCAAGAAATCTCTAGCGCGAAACAATTGCGCCTTAACCGTTCCGAGTGGCAAATTCATTTCTTCAGCAATTTCCTCGTAACTCATTTCGTCGAAGTAACGTTTTTCCACCAATTCGCGGTATTTTGGCTTTAACTTACTCACTAACAACCTCATGTGATTAACTCGTTGTCCTTGAACCATAGTTTCTTCAGGATTTAAAGTTCCGGATTTAGCGTCAATATGTAATAATTCACCATCTTCAGTTACGATTCCTGTGTCCATTGACGTTACTTGAATTCGTTTTTTTCTGATGAAATCGATACAGTTGTTGGAAGCAATTTTGAATAACCAGGTACTAAAAGCAAAACTTGGCGAGTATTGATCTAATCTGCTGAAAGCCTTTCCGAATGCCTCAATTGTTAAATCATCAGCGTCATCGGGATGTTTCACCATTTTCAACATCATAAAATAAATGGACTCACGGTAGCGATCCATCAATTCAGCATAGGCACTTTGTTTTCCTGCTCTAGCTTGATCCACTAAAACGAGGTCGTATTTCGCTTTGTCGGATAAATGTTCGTTTTCTACCATCGATTTTTCTTTTGGCGTTCGGTGAAATAAAATATTACGGGTATCAAAATTGCATAAAATAAATCCCAAAAAGGAAAAAATTTAGCAAAACCTTTTTCATTTAGTTTATTCAGGCATCGACCTTGTATCCACCATTTTGTTAAAATAACCACAAACAAAGTTGCCCCTGCGACAATTTGAAAATCGAATTTGAACATCGTTGCAGTAAAAAGTGCATACATCAGAAGCAAGGTGCTTGGGTATATCCCCAACATTATTTTTTTGAAAAAAGAATAGCGTGGAGTGGTGGTGTAATGTCTGGATTTTTGGTAAATCCACCGCTGAAAAGAGGGTGCCGCTGGCGAAAGACAATAAGATTCTGGATTGAATTGAACGATGTAATTTCGTTTTTTAGCGGCTTGCTGTATGAATAAATCATCGTCACCTGAAGGAATGGAATAATGGGATTTAAAGCCTTTAACTTCCTCGAAAACTTTCCTTGAATACGCCATGTTTCTTCCAACTCCCATGTAAGGCATTCTTGATAAAGCCATTGAAAGATAACTTACTCCAATCCAAGCTGCATCGAAGCGCAATAAACGATTGGTAAATCCTTTTTCCTTTTCGAAAGGTGCGTATCCTAAAACTATTTCTTTTTGATTGAATCCACTTGCCATCCATTTCAACCAGTTTCTACTGCTTGGTTTACAATCCGCGTCGGTCAATACAAAATGCTCGTATTTCGCCGCTTTTATTCCAAGCGTTAAGGGCAACTTTTTTCCAGGACGTAAATGCTTATTCTTACCGATTTCCACCACTCTAATATTTGGGTGCATGCGTTGAAACGCTACAAGCAACCATGCACTATCGTCGGTACTTTGATTGTTCACGATTATCACCTCAAATTCTGGGTAATCCTGATCCATTATGAAAGGCAGATTGTCGTAAAGATTTTCCGATTCGTTTCTCGCGGCAATTATGATACTTACAGGTGGAAGTTTCGAATTGTCAACTTGTGGAAATGGTTTGTGAAAAGCCATTCTTCCGTGAATTACCAGAACATAGAGCAAATGAACAAATGCCACTGCACAAAATGCGATAAATACCACATTGAAATAGATGTTGTCAAATTGTGGTAAAAAGGTCATTTCTTCATTCGTTTTGTTCTATCCGTTTAAATCTAAATTCAACTTGCGAAATTAATTCCACCTATCTTTGCCGTTTTACACTTTGAATAAGAATTATGCACTTTGATTTGTTGAGTAAAGACCCAGAAAGTAAAGCAAGGACGGGATTATTACATACGGAGCACGGAACTATTGAAACGCCAATTTTCATGCCTGTAGGTACAGGAGGAACAGTTAAAGGTGTTCACCAACAAGAACTTAGGGACGATGTGAATGCACAAATTATTTTAGGAAACACTTACCACTTGTTTCTTCGTCCTGGAACTGAGGTTTTAGAAGCTGCTGGAGGATTACATCAATTTATTGGTTGGGAACGTCCGATGCTAACGGATAGCGGTGGTTATCAAGTATATTTACTTTCTGGTTCAAGGAAAATTCAGGAAGAAGGCGTTAAATTTCAATCTCACATCGACGGAAGTTACCACTATTTTTCTCCTGAAAAGTCCATTGAAATTCAACGTACAATTGGCGCGGACATCATCATGGCTTTTGATGAATGTACACCTTACCCTTGTGATTATAGTTACGCTAAACGTTCAATGCACATGACTCACCGATGGTTGGAGCGTTGCTTCAAAGCCTTCGATGAAATTCCTGCGAAATACGGATACGAGCAAGCACTTTTTCCTATAGTTCAAGGAAGTACATACAAGGATTTACGCGAACAGTCCGCTGAAACTATTGCGAGTCACAATGCAGTTGGAAATGCAATTGGAGGATTGTCGGTAGGTGAACCTGACGATGAAATGTATGGAATGACCGAGATCGTTTGCAATATTTTACCCCTAGACAAGCCACGCTATTTGATGGGAGTTGGAACACCGATAAATATTTTGGAAAGTATCGCCTTGGGGGTTGATATGTTTGATTGTGTGATGCCGAGTAGAAATGCAAGACATGGCATGTTATTCACTTGGGAAGGGACAATCAATATTAAAAATGAGAAATGGGCAAAAGATTTTTCTCCAATTGATGCTTCGAGTCCAACTTGGGTGGATCAAGTTTATTCCAAAGCCTATTTACGACACTTAATTAAATCGGGCGAATATTTGGGGGTTCAAATTGCAACAATTCATAACCTAGCTTTTTACCTTCGTTTGGTTGAAACTGCACGCGCAAAAATCAAAGAAGGAACTTTTACTAAATGGAAGAATGAAGTGGTAAAAAAACTGGGTCAACGTTTGTAATGCTTTCCATAATTGACAGATACATCATTGGCAAATTCTTGAAGACTTTTTTCTTCATGCTTGGAATTATTATGCTTTTTGCGATGGTCTTTGATGTTTCAGAAAAATTAAGTGATTTCATTTCCAATAAAGCGCCCGTTTCAGCCATTTTATTCGAATATTACTTAAACTTCTTGCTATTTTACGGCAATTTGTTCTCGTCAATGATCATATTTATTTCGGTGATTTGGTTTACTGCAAAAATGGCGCAGGACACCGAGATTATTCCTATTTGGTTTTCAGGTAAACCTTTTTCAAGATTTGTTAGACCATATATGATTGGTGCAACAGTTTTGATGCTTATTTCACTGGTATTGAATCATTTTGTTATTCCAAGAGCCAACAAAAATCGTTTGGAATTTGAGGAGAAATACTACCGAAATGCAATGATTGTGCAAGATTACCAAGCTGATTTTCCGGACGGTTCGTCTGTTTATTTTGCGAATTACTCCAATTCAGACGGACGAGTAAACGATTTTATCCTTCAACGCTGGAATGATAGTAATGATTTAGTTTATTTCCTCAAAGCGCGACAAGCATTAAATGTGGAAGGGACAAAAAAATGGCAACTCATTGATTTTTACGAAAAAAAGATTGGATTCCCAGCTACAAAAATTAATCATGGCGCGAAAAAAGATACCATTTTTGACTTTCAGATTTCTGAAATGGCGCAACGTGAAAATCATGCAGAAACAATGACCTTTACCGAGTTAACCAAATTTATTGACCGAGAAAAAATGAAGGGGTCCGCGTGGATTCCTTACTTTGAAATAGAGTTACATCAGCGCACATCTTATCCTTTTGCGGCTTATGTATTAACCATAATTGGTGTGGCTGTTTCTTCTGAAAAAAGACGCGGTGGAATTGGTTTAAATATCGCTATTGGACTTGCTTTTGTTTTTGTTTACATCTTCGCTATGAAAATGCTGACGGTGGCGAGTATTAATGTAGGATTTCCGGTTATGCTTGGAGTTTGGATTCCCAATTTTTTGTTTGCAATTGCAGCGATGATTCTCTATAAAAAAGCGCAAAAATGATAAGGTGGTTGTTTTTCATTTTCTTGAATTTTCAATTTGCTTTTTCACAAGTGGTGAATATTGAGAATAGAAGAATTTACGACGACACAGCAGGAATAAGTGGTTCTATTTTCGGGTCTTTTAGCGCTTTACAAAATCAAAATTTATTGTTGAGTGGAGCTTTTCGTCCGCTTGTGCAATACAAAACAAAAATGCACTACTACCTATTCATTGGTGATTGGAATTTTTCTAAAAGTGCTCAAGCAGTATATTCCAACTCAGGAATGGCGCATTTTCGTTATGCTTATCGTTTGGCATTTATGTCCAAAAAACCGAAAAGTCCTTGGAAATTAGAGGTTTATTCTCAAATTCAATACAACCAACTTCTACGGCAAAAAATGAGAGCATTAGCAGGTTCGGGATTGAGGTGGAAAATCATTGAAAAACGCGACCGATACAGAGTTTTTTGGGGAGGTTCCGCTCTTTACGAATACGAAGTTTTATTGGACGATTCAGTGATTAAAAACTTTAGATTCAGCACTTATTTATCTTGGCATATTGGTTTGCCAGGAAAATTCACTTTCTCAGGGACGAACTATTACCAACCAAGACTAGACAACTTCGCAGATACAAGATTTATGGGACAATATTCATTGAGTTTCAGATTGAATAGAAGCATTTCTCTGAGGGCTGATGCAAATGTTTTCTATCAATCTCGACCAGTTGAAAATGTGAGAAGTACCGTTTACAATACCACTTTAGGTCTTAATATTGGACTCAATTGAAGTTGATTCAAAAGACTAAATTTGTAGAATGAACAAAAAAATCGCCATAGGACACCACGACTTTGAATCCTTGATTCAGAACGAGTTGTACTATGTGGACAAAACGCCCTTCATCCAAAAACTCATTGAGAATAAGAGTGTCTTTTTCCTTTTTCCTCGACCTCGAAGATTTGGAAAAACATTGAACATGATGATGTTGCGTCGGTTTTTTGAGATTTCAGAAAAAAGTAAGGCTCATCTGTTCGACAGACTAAAAATTAAAGACTGGCAAGATTTTGAGAAATATCAAGGGAAATTTCCGCTGATTTGGATTTCCTTGCAATCGGATTACCGAATTTCTTCCAATCGCGAAAGTGGTTATGGACGCTATGATATTGTACTTCATCCGCTAAAAAAAGAACTTCCGGGTTTTATTTTCGAGTTCAAGAAATTCGATGATGAGGACGTAGAAAACATTCATCAAACCTTAGATTCCGCATTTCAGCAAATTTTGGAAAAAGAATACGCGAATATTTTAGTCCAAGAAGGTTGCGAAAATATTCACCACATTGCCATCGCATTTAGAGGGAAAGAAGTCAAAATGAGGTATGAGTAAACTATTGGAAAACCAGATTTACATCGGTTCAGAGGGCAAAGAAAGTCATTTTGACTTGGAAATTCCAGGAAATTTCTCGGGACATTGTGTTGTATTTACTCATGGGTTTATGGGCTTTAAAAATTGGGGAGCATGGCATTTGGTTCAAAATTATTTCGTTCAAAATGGTTTTGCTTTTTGCAAGTTTAATTTAAGCCACAACGGCACTTCCATTGAAAAAAATGACCATTTTGTTGATTTGGAGGCTTTCGGAAAAAATACGTATTCAAAAGAAATTCAGGATTTAAAGTGCCTTTTGAAACATTTATCATCAACATTCACAGAAATTCAAAATTTTCATTTAATCGGTCATTCGCGAGGTGGAGCTACTACAATTTTAACCTACTCCGATTTAATTGAAACTAATAACCCTTTGATTTCCAAAATCAAATCACTTGTTTTATGGGCTTCCATTTGTGACATTGCAAGTAGATTTCCTTCCGATCAAGAATTGGAAGAATGGAAAAATTCAGGTGTGAGGTTTGTTTTAAATAGTCGCACCAATCAACAATTACCACAATTTTATTCCCTCTTCGAGGATTTTCAAAATAATCGTGAAAAGCTAAATATTGAAAAGTGCTCAAAATCTATTTCCATTCCTGTGTTCATAGCTCATGGCGATAAAGATTCAAGTGTAAAAATGGAAGAAGGTTTGCATCTTTCCTCATGGTTTAAACAACAATTAAACGTTATTAAAAATGCCGACCACGTTTTTGGTGCCAAGCATCCTTGGGTGGATTCTAAACCACCAAAACACTTAAAGGAATTATTAGGTTTGACATTCAATTTTCTTCAAAGATTTAAGAAAGATGCTTAGAATTCCGATTTTTACCAATAATTCCAATTAAAAACCGTTTGAGTCCTATCTTTGACAAACATGCTTCGTTTTTTTTACATTTTTCTATTTCTATTTTCCTTTCCAATTTTCGGACAAAAAGTCAAAGTTTCAGGTAGCGTTATTGGTAAAAACAAAAAACCACTTGAGAATGTAATTATTCGTTCCAAAACAAATCCTGTAATTACAACCTACTCAGATTCAACGGGTAAATACGTGATGCTGATACCAAAAGTTGACTCGTTAATTCTCGTCTTTACAATTGATAATCTTCAAGAAATAAGAACTTTTCCGTTGGGTGAACAATCTAATTTTGAAGTTCCAACTGTTCAATTTCCGATACTACAACAAGAGGTGGTGAACATTGTACAAAGCAAACAAGACCCCTTTCAATTGGAGAAAATGACGAAAGTGGATGTTCAAAAAATTGCTGGTAGCGTAGAAAGAGCATTAACCTTAACAACAGCCGCAACTTCAAACAATGAATTGACTACCAATTATAATGTGAGAGGAGGAAATTACGATGAAAATTTGGTTTACGTAAACGGATTTCTTGTTCACAGACCCTTTCTTACGCGTTCCGGACAGCAAGAAGGAATGAGTTTTATCCATTCAGCTTTGGTGGAAGACGTGCGATTTTCAGCTGGTGGTTTTGATGCGCAGTACGGTGATAGATTGAGTTCAGTGCTGGATATCACTTACAAAACACCAAAAAAATTCAACGCCTCCGCAATGACTTCACTGATGGGAGTTGAAGGTCATGTTGAACAAGCAGTTTCTGAAAAGTTTAATTATTTGGTAGGCGCGCGCTACCGAAACAATGGCTATTTATTGAATTCTTTACCAACAAAAGGCTCCTACAATCCTGTTTTTGCGGATGCACAAATGCTATTAAATTGGCAATTAACTCCAAAACTGCAATTAACAACTTTAGCTCATTTTTCCTCTAATAATTTTCGTTTTGCACCACAAACTTCTCAAACGGATTTTGGTACTGCAAATGAAGCTTACTCTTTTCGCATTTATTTTGAAGGACAGGAACAAACACGTTTTCAGACACTTATGGGAGGTGTAGGATTGAAGTACAAACCTTCTGAGAAAACACAACTTGACTTTTTTGCCACAGCTTTTAATACTGATGAACGGGAATATTTCGACATTTTGGGACAATATTTTATCAATCAATTGGAAACGAACCCTGCTAAAGAAGAATTTGGAGATTCCATTGCGGTATTGGGAATTGGTTCATTTTTAAATCATGCTCGTAATCGGTTAAATGCAACAATTGTAAGTGCTTACCACAACGGAAGTCATGAGTTTTTTAAAGGATTTAGAAATAATGACCAAACACGTTTTAGTTCTACTCAATTAAAATGGGGTGTTCAAGTACAACGTGACCAATTTTCGGATGTTTTGAGCGAATGGCGCTTAATTGATTCTGCAGGATACAGTTTACCACAAGGAAATCCAGATGAAGTGGAGCTTTTTGAAACAATTAAAGGTCGCTTGAATTTAGAGGTTTATCGCACTTCTGCTTTTGTGCAATGGAATCAGAGTTGGTCGAATATTAAAAGAAATGTAACCGTTTCTGCCGTCAAAAAATACAAAGTTGACGATCAGAAATTTAAACAAGCTTACACCGAAACATTGAAGGAATCAAGTAATCGTTGGGCGCTTTCGGCTGGATTAAGAGCTGTACACACCACCATTAACAATGAATTTTTTGTTACGCCACGTGTATCATTGACTTATTTTCCTCGCATTTACATGGTTCAAAACGATAGAGTTGTAAGAAGAAATTTATCTTATCGCTTGTCCACAGGAATGTATTATCAACCACCTTTTTACAGAGAATTTCGAACATTTAACGGACAAATCAATCCTGAAGTTAGAGCTCAAAAGTCACTTCATGTTGTAGCTGGAACTGATTTCTTTTTCAATTTGTGGGGACGTGAACAACCTTTCAAATTCTCGGGTGAATTGTACTACAAATATTTGTGGGATGTAAATCCTTACGAAATTGAAAATGTTAGAACGAGGTATTACGCTGATAATAATGCAGTTGCCTTTGCCTACGGAATCGATATGAATATTCATGGAGAATTTGTTCCTGGGATTCAGTCTTTTTTCAAAATGGGTTTGATGCGTACAATGGAAGATATTTTGGATGACCAATACACCGAATATTACAATGCCGCAGGCGAACGCATCATTTTTGGCTTTAGTGAAGATCAAAATGTGGTTGATAGCGCAGTAATTTTTCCAGGTTACATCCCTCGATTAACCGACCAGTTTTTCACTTTCGGGGCATTAGTTCAGGATCAAATGCCAGGTTTGGAGCAGTTTAGTGTTCAGATGGGTTTACAGTTTGGTTCCCGTTTACCTTATGGTCCACCCGATTTTACGCGTTACAAGGACACGCTTCGATTAAAGTCTTATTTCCGTGTTGACCTTGGTTTGTCTTACGATTTATTGTACAAACCAAAAGAAAAACAAAACTTTTGGCGACGAGAATTTTCAGAGGCTATCGTTTCCTTGGAAATTTTCAATATTCTCGGAATCAACAATGTGTTGTCCAAACAATGGATACAAGATATTGAAGGTAAATACTATTCCATCCCTAATTACCTCACACAAAGACGAATTAATTTAAAGTTGATTTTGAGGCTGAAATAATTGACAATCAAGTCAGTGTGTTGCGATTTCGAATTGGGAAATTTTACCCTGAATATTTACTAATTTCGCTGAAATATTTCTTTAATGCACTTTTTCAAAAATTACCTCAATTTATTTTTTCTTTTTATCCCTGGATTGGCATTTTCTCAGCAGTCTGAATTGCTTATTCCTAAAGATGCAGTGACGGTTTTCAGCATAAATAACATCAGTTTATTACAGAAAATTTCGATGGATGATTTGGTGAAATATGATTTCATGGAAGAAGTCCATCAAGAGTTGTTCGACGGTTCAACAAGTGGAAAAACACTTAAAGACGCAGGTATAGATTTTGACCAAAAGTTGAATTTGTTTTACGGAAAAGTCGATAAATCTGAAATTTCCGGTTTCACTTTTGGTGTAAAAAATAAAGAAGAACTATTTAAAGTTTTCGATGATTTTCAGGAATTACCGAAAATGTCTAACAGTAAAATTTCGGTTTACGGAACCTTCTTTAACAACTTGATTATCAGAAATAATTCAGCGCTTTTAATTCGTGTTGAACCAACTATGGAATACATTGACAGAATTACAGATTCAATTTGGTATGCAAGAGGAAATGAAAATCCATTTTACAACGAATATGGAAATCCTGAAGGAGATGGTGGTGTTTTTGAGGAAGAGATTTACGATGAGGAAGGAAATGTTTTGGAAGAAGGTTACACATGGTATCCCGAAGCTTCAGATGACCCTAATGTCAAAAATTACTACGAATTGAGAGACAGCGTGCAATTGGTTTTACAACAAGAGCAATTAGCTGGAATCATGAAAGAATTGTTTGAAAATGACATCAATTTGGTTTCGTCGGACAGCAGATTCAAGGATTTAATGAGCCACAACTCAGAAGGAGTTTTTTACATGGACAACGCCAGAAATATTGATAAAGCAGCTGGTTTGTGGTATTTTCAAACTGTTCTTCCAAGCCTTTACAAAGACATTCAAGAATTGTATCACGGAAATTTGATTACCGGAGATATGTTTTTGAAGGACAAAATGGTTGAATTTAAAATGACAGCTAATTATGGTCCTGGCTTAGGCGAGATTTATTATTCCATGAATGATGCTCGTTTCAATAAAAAAATGTTGAATTACATTCCAGCTTCTAGTACAGGTTATTTCACTTACAATGTGGATTTGAGAAAGGCTTACGAAACTGCTTACCAAGTTATTATGCCGATTTTAAGTCAAGAGAAAAACGCTCAAATTGCGATGAATGTATTGACTATTGAATTGTTGAATGAATTCGTTAACAAGGATGCTTTGTTTGGAACTTATCAAGGTGGGATTTTTGGGAATTTTAATGGCTTCAAAAAGATTAAGACGAAGAAAATAGAATTTTTCTACGACGAGGAGACTTTTGAATACGGTGAAAGAGTGGCTGAGGCTGAGGAAGAAATGCCCGTTTTTACAGTAGGATTTTCTATTAAACGTTCAGATATTCCAGAAAAAGTATTGAAACATTTAGGTCGATTAACTTCTAAACTGCGTAATGAAGGAGATTATTGGGTTTTTGAAAATGCCATTTTGGATGCAGCGCCATTGTACATGATTAATAAAAAGGGATTGTTTATTCTTACCAATGATGGAGAGGTAGCTTTCAATTACACCAATGGTTATGGTAAAGAGAGTATAGGCAGAAAAGAGCGCAGACGCGTGAAGAAAAGTGGTTTTATGTATGCAAATGTTGATATTGCTGAAACTTTAACCAAATTTCCAATGGGTGTTTTAAATCCACGTCAAGGGGAAATGGTTGAATCTTTGAAAGGAAAATCTGGAAATCTCGAATTGGTTTCAAGCAAAACAACAAAAAAGAAAACAGACTTCACGATTCAATACACCTACGACGGCGTTGACCCAACCGGAAAACATCTATTGGATTTAATCAATACCATTTATATCGTCGGGAAATAGCATGTTTCGCAAGGTTCTTACCATTATTATTTTGGCGGGCGCTTTAGGTGCGTTTTTGTATTTCCGTCCACTACTTTTTCAAAAACCAATTCCGCCGCGATTATTGGACAGAATGCCTTCTGCGGAATTTATTGGTCGAGTAAATATTCTGGAATTGGCACGGGAAACCAGCGGTATGATGTACTTTCATAAACTCCCTTTTAGAGATTTAACCACTTATGAATTTTTGTTGAGTCAGGGAAAAATGTATGGTTTAAATCTACAAAAACCAGTTTACTTTTTCGGAAACGAGAGAGGTGATTGGGGTTGTCTTGTGGAAGTTATGGACAGCTCCAAAATTTCTCCAGGAATTGAACGTCTAAAAAACTTCATTAGTCTTTCCGATACAAGTTATGACGGACAGCAAGTGTATAAATACGGTAAAGAGAAAATGTATTTGACTTATGGTTCCAAATACCTATTTCTTTACAAAGGAAAATACTTCAATGCCACTTTCTCAGAAGTTTACAATGCTCAATACCTCGGAGTGAAGCCAGAATGGAAAAAATTCATTCGTCAAAGAACCTTCAAAAATGAGCATTTGGCCATCTTTTCGAATTGGGACGGACTAAAAGATTTGGGGATAGAAACAGCACTTTTCGCACATGACTCCGATAGTTTAAGTTTTAATTTAAAGGCTTATTTAAAGCGCTCGATTCCTTTTTATATCAAACCAAGAACTGTAGGTTACACATTTCGCGGAATGGCAAATGCTAATAAAAGTATAGAATTACATTTGGACATTTCAGAGTTAAAAAAACAACCTAAAGACCCTTTATTGATTAAGCTTTCGCAAGTCGGAAGAAAATTCGGTTTTCCGTTTAAGGAATTTATAAGAACTTGGGATGGCAACCTGAATTTTATGGAGGGTGGCTTACAAACAGTACAAGAATCCTATATTGAAACAGAATTAGACGATGATTTTAATACAGTTGAAGTTGAGAAATCACGTGAAGTTCAAGTACCGGGTTACTCTCTTCAACTCGGGGCAAATAAAAGTGGTGAATTGTTTTTGAGTAAATTGATGGAGAAAGGTTTGGTCACTAAAGAAGGAGACGCGTTTAGATTTTTGTTTTCTCCACTTTTAAACTACATCCGAAACGAACGCGACATGATTTTTTATTCAGGAAATGTTGCGCCAAGACTCATTTTCAGTAATCAGAATCGTATTATTTGGATGGACGAAGGTACACGTTACGCTTTCAACATCGATTCCATAAAACGCTACGAGGTTTTTGGGAGTTTACAAATTCCGGTTCGTAGAATTTTCCGACGCAATAAATTGATTTGATCGTTCTGTAGGAGAAACTTTACCAAATTCTTGTTCCCATTTCTGAATCGTTTTGTGAATGTGTGAAACGCTACAATTGTATTTAAGCGCTAAACTTTTAAGTGTTTGACCCTTTTCCTTTCTTAGATAAACTATTCTTTTTTTCTGAGAAAAATCCAGTGGATCTGGACGACCTTGTGAGGTATTTCCACCTTTGGGTCCATATTTTAAACGTCGCTTCAACCAAAGTTGGCTATTGTCTCGTTTACCTGTTTCGAATCCCTTTTTAATAGAATCCGCATAAGTAGCCCATTTCAAATTTTCAACACAATTGTTAGTGATAATTCCGTCAAGATGCATCACCACCTTAAACTTTCTTGGAGACGGATTAGGAATAAAGGCGTCAGCTAATGCTTTGTGTGGATAAACGGTTTTACGTACACCTTTGTCATTGATTAAATCGGTCATCAAAAACCCGTTTTGTGGATGAACCCGCATCAATTTTTCCTTTGATGCAAAAGCAACTTTACGACCATTTTTATAATTCTTTACACGGTCTTTGGAACGAATCTGACCTTGATTCGAAATTTCATAATCAGAAAATCCAGGAATTGTTCTCCATTCTTGCATAGTGAGTTAGTAACAAGAGAAAGAGGAATTTGTTTTTTATAGCCTGAACTGATGTTTAATTTTCAAATTTCATTCTCTCTGCAAGTTGCTTGAAATATTCTTTACTCCAAATGTCTAATCTTTGAGGTGAAGCGATAAAGCGTATGACATCTTCTTTCACATTATCGATTGAAACATTTTCAATCTTGTTATTAAGCAGTTCTAAAATTTGAGTTTCTGAAATTTGATCTTCAGTCCAGTCGCTTGTTTCTTTTGCACGTTGTAAGAAATGAGGAATATTGAGTGGTACATTTTTTCTAATGTACCATTCTAAGTCGTACCAATCTCTCCCTTTAACCCTTGACTTCCATTTCCTAAAGAGAAGCGCATGAAGTTTTCCCGCAAATAGACTTTGGAGATTAAAGCATTTGACATAAAACGAAAAAGGACGAATTAACAACTTCTCCTCTGTTGTGAACCCGGTTGGTGGAAGTCGGTCTATTTCAATTTTGATTTTTACAGTACGGTTAGATGAGATTCCATACTGTTTTACTAAATCCTCAAGAACTAATTCTTGCCAAAGTGTTTCTGATTTTAGGAAAGCTGATTCAACTTGAGTCTTGGCGGTTTTGTGCTTTTCTCGGATGCTCACATTCATACCCAATGACGCAAATTCATTTACGATTGTAGCAAAATAAGGAGCAAGAGAAAAATTAGGTTCGGGTTTGAGAAGGGAAAAATCCATATCCTCGGAATAGCGGTCGAGTCCATAGAAAATCCGAATCGCTGTGCCACCATAGAATGCGGCTTTTTTATAAAAATCTGTTCTAGACAAAGCCGCAAGCGCAATTTCCTGCATAATTTCACGCATTGCGGCGACTGTTTCTTCTTCATTTTGCGGGTTATATTCCGCTATCCATTCTTTCATCATAGGCGTTCAAGTGTATTAATCAGCATTCGCAAACTACTTCTTTTTGGAGCCGATTCGAGCCAATCTTGAATCATTGTTGTATGAAGCTGACCGAGTTGTTCTTCTTCTATACGTAAATCTTCAACCAAAAAATCCATTGTTTGCGGAACACTTCTTAGAATTACACCTGAAGTTAATACTATTTTGTCACAAATCGCTTTTTCGGGTACAGCAATTAATGCAAATTGTTGCGGAGCAAGTTCAATTCTTTGAATACCGTGAGCGTAATAAGGCAGTGGCAATCGTTGAAAAGTAAACCTTCCGATTGGCGTATCAAAATCTCTTGATGTCCTTGTGGTTACTGAACTGATTTCGTAAACGCGTTCGGGTATCATATTCCAATAAGAAAGAGCCGTTTCGAGTGATATGTAACTTGGACCTCGTAAATTATTCGCACTTACAAAAAGGTGGGGTTGGGGCAAATCCAACTCTGGACCAGGAACGTATAAACCTCGACGTAAGGAGATTAATTCTCCACTTCTCACCATTTCACAGATTTTGTCATTTGGGCGAGCATACTCAAATAATGCTTCACAAACAAGTGAATGGGTTAATGGTGCTTCTTGATATGTCCTAAATTGTCTTCTCATTCTAATGACAAATCTAACAACAAAAATCGGATTTATTCCGATTATCACCACATTTTTTTACATTTTAATGTAATATTTAAAATATATAATCGGATTATTTCCGATTATCCAGTATTTTTTTTACATATTTTACCTACTGAAATCATTACTTTCTCAAAAGTATTTATCGAAATCTCCTTAATGAAGCTTTTCCGAAACGCGAATAATTCTCGTTCCAAATGCTGGTATTTTTGTTGTCGATTGAGGATTTGAAGTTTGAACTCCATTGAAAATTGTCAAACCTGAAGGCGCTAAAATTGATTTTGGTTTTCTTGCAAAATTGTGAACTATCCATAATTTTTCATCTCCTAATTCACGGTAATAGGCTAGTATATTTGGATTGGAGTTTTTGTGGTCAATTGTCAGCTTTCCAGACGAGAGCGATTTATACGTATTCCTAATTGCTAGAAGTTGTTGATAATGAAACAATAAAGAACTTGAATCATCAATTTGAGTGGCAACGTTTATCTTCTCAAAATTGGAATGAATCGGCAACCATGGCTTTGATTTAGAGAAACCCGCGTTGTTTGAATTGTTCCATTGCATTGGGGTACGGCATTCGTCGCGGTTGAAAGTATTACCTGTCCAGCGGACTACAAAGGAAGGGATAAAACTATACTTTTTCCCTAAAGGATCAAGTGCTTGCTTGGAAGGAATTCGAGCTTGTTCCATTCCGATTTCCTCGCCGTAGTAGATAAAAGGGACACCTCGCAAGGTTAATTGAAGAGAAGCTGAAAGTTTACATTCCTCCAAATCTCCACCCAAAACCGAACGACGACGCATTCTATCGTGATTTCCAAAAACCCAAGTTGGTAAATTAGGGTTAGAAAAATTGGTTTCATAAGTTTCAATAAGATGTATGAAATGTTTTGCTTTCAACGGCGTTGATAGAGATTCAAACAGGAAGACAAGGTTTAAACCGTCACTTTTTGGACCTAAATAAGATTTCAATTGGTTCATATTTCCAAAAACTTCACCAACTAGAAATTTGTCAGGATAACTATCTATTAATGTTCTAAGTTCAACAGCCAAAGCTTCATTATCTGAATGATTCAAATTAAATTTTTGCTGTTGAAAAAAACCATTCACATTTTTTTCGTTGGGTATAGCGCGAAAAGAAAACGGGTTGTTTGTCTGGTCTTTATCTTCAAAGATGGCATTAAAAATATCTAAACGAAAACCATCCACACCGCGATCCAACCAAAACTTTACGTTATTGAACATGGAATCTCTAACAGCAGGATTTCGGTAATTCAAATCAGGTTGAAAGGGTAAAAAACAAGCCCAATACCACATACCTTTTTCGGGATGATACTGCCAACCTTTACCTCCGATCATTGATTTCCAATTATTCGGTGGGCGTTTTCCATTTTTTCCACGTCCTTTGGCCCAAACATAAAAATCACTGTATTCATTATTTTCTGGTTGAGACGAGGCTTTAAACCATGGATGTTGGTCTGAAGTGTGATTCATCACCATATCAAAAATGATACGCATTCCTCGTTGATGAACTTCCGAAATCAAGGAATCTACAGTTTCGAGTGTTCCGTATTCTGGCGCGATTTTCCTAAAATGCTTAATATCATAACCGAAATCAGCTTGTGGACTTTCAAAAAACGGACTTATCCACAGTGTTTCAACACCCATTTCTTTTAGGTAATCCAATTTTGAAATGATTCCTCTCAAGTCACCAATACCATCGTTATTACTATCCTGAAATGAGCGCGGATAAATCTGATATACAACCGTTTGTCGGAAATCAAAAGCTTGAGATAAGCACACAATAATCGAACAATAAATGAATAGAAAACAAAAAACAAACCGCATTCTAATAAATTGATGCTTTAAATTTAAGTATTGGACTTGAATCTTTTTTGTGACCCAACTTTTTAATTTTCATTCGAAGAACATTTAATTCATACCGACGATGACATAAAATGTCGTATTAAAAATAGCTGAATGTCATGTCGGTATTATACCAAAAGGGATTTATTACACGACAATATTTGTGTCAATTGGTATCAATCAAAAGATGAATAACACCGATGATGACATAAAATGTCGTATCACATTATCAAAATTGGATTGACTACAACGCTCCCGCAAGCGAGGATAAATGCTTCGCTGTCAGACCGATCAGAAAAAACAAGTTATGGATAACGTTTTTGAAGATTCATCAGAATAAAAATTCTAGCAACAAGAAAGAATTAATAATTCTAACGTGCTAGATGGACTTGTAAGAATAAGCTTACATTTTATTAATGTTCAAAATTTAAACGTCTTGACTCATTTTACTAAGTTTAATTTAAACGATTCAATCACCACTTGAAGCTGACAGTTAAAATGAAATTACATCAAAAACTTGTATTGCTATTTTTGTCTTATGAACTTGAAAAAAATAATCGTCTCCTCTTTTTTAACTATCACGGCTACAATCTCCGCCCAGCAAGGGATTCAAGAGGCATCAGACAAAGCACAATCGGTTTTTAATCTACAGCGGAATAGTTCAATCCCCACCTTTTCACCATCACTTTACGTTGATCCTTTCATCGGAACAGGTGGAACAGGACATACGTTCCCTGGTGCAACTGCACCTTTCGGAATGATTCAGTTGAGTCCGGACACGCATTTTCACGGATGGGAAGGTTGTTCGGGTTATCATTACGAGGATACAGTGATTTATGGATTTAGCCACACGCATCTAAGTGGAACGGGAATTGAAGATTACTGCGATTTGTTGTTGGTCCCACAATTAGGAAAGCCAAAATTGACACCCGCTTATCTTTCTTCGAAAGGCTATGCCCTACCCCTTAATCACCAAAATGAAAAAGCAAGCCCAGGTTTTTACAGCGTTAAATTTCCAGAACAAGGAATTGAAGCAGAATTAGTTGCAGGTACAAGGACTGGTTTTCACACTTATCGTTTTTTGAAGAAAGGGCAACGTTCCATTTTAATTGATTTAGACCACAGGGACAAAGTTTTGGAGGCTAATTGGAAAGTAAACGGCAAAAATCAAGTGGTGGGAAAACGAATTTCCGCAGCTTGGTCCAAAAATCAACATTTTTATTTCTGTTTAGAAACATCTGTCAACTTTAAAAAAGCCAAAAAAATTACCAAAAATGGGCAACACAAACTCTTGCTCATCTTCCCTAAAAACACCAAAGAAATTATTGTTAGGGTTGGTATTTCCTTCACCGATGAACAAGGCGCTCAAGAAAATTTAAAACAAGAACTCAATCATTGGGATACGCAAAGATTATTCGCTGAAACCACTAAAAGTTGGAACAAAGAACTTAGTAAAATTATCGTTTCAACCGAGAATCCCGAACAAATGAAAACTTTTTACACCGCACTTTATCACACGATGATTGCACCAAATTTATTCGGTGATGCGGACGGTCGTTATAGAGGTTTGGACGGAAAAGTGCATCAATTGGATATCGGTGAAAATCAATATTCTGTCTTTTCGCTATGGGACACGTATCGCGGTTTGCATCCACTTTTTGCACTTATTGACCACAAACGCACCAACGATTTCATCAACACTTTTTTACGACATTTTGAGCAATCCGGAGACCTTCCCGTTTGGGAATTAGCCGCCGAAGAAACCGATTGTATGATTGGCTACCACAGCGTTTCCGTGATTGCGGACGCCTATTTAAAAGGTATTCATGATTTTGATGCAACGAAGGCATTGAAAGCAATGGTTAGTACTGCGAAAAATGAAAAACACGGAAAATCGAACTACCGAAAATTAGGATTTGTGAATGCAGCAGAAGAACCAGAAGCAGTTTCAAAAACATTGGAATACGCTTACGATGATTTTTGTATTTCAGCGATGGCAAAAGCAATGGGAGTGGATTCCACCACCAAAGAATTTGAAAAAAGCAGCTTTAATTTCGTGAATGTGTTCGACCCCAACTCCACGTTTATGAGGGCAAGAAGAGATGGTACTTGGTTTTCACCTTTTGACCCTTATGAAGTGAATTTCAATTACACCGAAGCAAATTCCTGGCAATATTCCTTTTATGTACCTGAATATCCAAAGCATTTCGCGAATTTATTAGGTGGAAAAGATAGTTTGGAAGCAAAATTAGACGCACTCTTCGAAAACAAACGTCCGATGACTGGTAGAAACCAAGCGGATATTACAGGTTTAATCGGACAGTATGCACACGGAAATGAACCTTCACATCACATTGCCTACCTCTACAATTACACGAATTCTCCACACAAAAGAAATATTTATTTGGACTCCATTATGCGCCATTTTTACACCAACAAACCTGACGGGCTTGCTGGAAATGAAGATTGCGGACAAATGAGTGCATGGTTTGTTTTAAACAGTCTTGGATTTTACCCTTTGGCTCCTGGAAAACCAGAATATGAAGTTGGACGACCTTTATTTGAAGCAGCCACGATTTATCTTGAAAACGGAAAAACAATTCAAATTCGCGCAACAAAAAATAGTCCGCAGAATAAGTTTGTGAAGAGTGTAAAATGGAATGGAGCGATTCAAGGTAATATTCTCAATCACACGGATTTAGCGCAAGGAGGTACATTAGAATTTGAAATGTCTCCATCTCCAAACGTTCAAAATAATGTTGAAATTAAAACGCAATTTTTCAATGTTTCATGGCCCGAAAAATGGACTCCTGCCCCTTTTATTGTCAACGAGAATACTGTTTTTGAAGATAAAATGAAAGTTGGTTTGGATGTACTGAAAATTGACACCAATGAACTTCAATTTATTTTCTACCAATTAGATTCCTTGTCGAGTTGGGAAACTTACGAAAGACCGTTTTTCATCGACAAAACAACAGATTTAAAATTCCGTGCGCAACGCAGAACAACAAATGGAAGTATCGGCAACGGTCCAATTTTGACTGCATTTTTAGCGAAAAAAGAATCCAATATCGATTTGCAATTGCATACTCCTTACTCCAACCAATACGCTGCTTCAGGTGAAAGTGCTTTGGTCGATGGATTGCGCGGTGGTGCTGATTACAGAACTGGAAATTGGCAAGGATTCTGGGAAAAAGATGTACATACCACTTTAACCCTTAACGATTCAAAAAGCTATAAATCAATCGGTTTATCTATTTTACAAGACCAAGGTGCTTGGATTTTTTATCCTTCAAAATGGACTGTTGAAATTTCAGAGGACGGACAAAATTTTCAATCCATTGGTGAACAAATAATTGGAAGAAAAGTAATTCGTTCCACCGGTCGAGAGCGAAAAGAAGTGTGGATAGATTTTCCTGAAAACACAAAAATCAAAAGCATCCGTCTCAAAATCGAAAATGCAGGAACACTTCCAAGTTGGCACGAAAGTACAGGTCAACCGAGTTGGATTTTTATTGATGAAATATTATTGAGGTAATACCAAATGTTGCGCAGATTTTTGTAAATAAAATTACCAACGACTGCAAAAGAATAATAAATCGTTTTACATTAATTCTTGAATACGATCAACGTAAATACCAACGCAACACTCAAACAATTTTTTAAAACCCAAAAATCTTCTTCAACTCCTCCTCCAATGCGTTGCCACGAAGGTTGGCTTTGATAATTTTGCCGTCTTTGTCGATGAGTAAAGTGAACGGCACACTACCTACTCCATAGATTTTTCCAACCGCACTCCCCCACCCTTTCAAGTCGCTAACGTGGTTTGGCCAAGTCAAATTGTCTTGCTTGATAGCAGCTAACCATTTATCTTTTTCGGTGTCCAACGAAACGCTCATCACGGTGAAGCCTGCCTCTTTGTATTTTTCATAAGTACGCACCACATTCGGATTTTCGCGACGACATGGACCACACCAAGATGCCCAAAAGTCAATTAAAACCACTTTTCCACGCAGGTCGGAAAGCTTCATTGTTTTCTTTCCATCAGGCAATTTCTCTTCAAAATCTGGTGCAATTTTTCCTGGAGCTAGCAGTTGAGAGTCCTCCATTTTCTTTTTCATCGCAAGATAATTTTGGTAATTTGCCTGAACGGTATTGCTGTACGGAAACGCTTGATATAACTGAGTCACCACACTTTCATACGTTTTAAAATCTTGTTCCGGTCGAACCACCAAAAGCGCCATCAACAAAGCTGGTGAATATTGGTTAGACTGTAAAAAGTTTTGTGTTTCAGATTGAAAATAGCTGTATTCACCTTGCATGTATTGTTGAATAGCTTGCTCGCGTGAAGGGTCTTTTTGCAAAGCAGCATAAGCGGAATCATTTTTAGCACTAAAATTATCAATCACATTTGCGAAATCATTCATCGCTTTCGACTCATCGGAATCAATTATGTTAACGTGGCTGCGGATTTTTTTTCCATCGCCGTAAATTTTAATGTTGCTGTTGATTCGTAAAACCAAGTGAAGTACGTTATTTCCAACTCTTAGCAGGTAATAATCCGTTTGTGGAAGTTGACCCTTAAAACTGAATTTTCCGTCTTTGGCAACAGGAATAACCGCAAAATCTTTTGTTCCCGTTTCATAAATCTGGGAAATGTAGAAAGTATCTGATGGCGGATTAAAAATCATTCCAGAAACCTCCACGTTGATAGGACCAGAACTTACTTGTGCATGAATAAATGTACTCAAAAAGAATACTGCAAAAGTTAAAATGGAAAATACTTTCATAAGCTAATTTTTAAAAACCGAAAACGTTCTTCAATTTTTGTTCCAATTGTTCGCCGCGCAACTCGCGACCGATAATCTTTCCTTCCTTGTTGACTAAAACTGTAAAAGGAATTCCTTCAAAACCATAAAGTTGTGGCATTTTTGAATTCCAACCCATCAAATCACTGACATGGTTGTTCCATTCTAATCCATCCTTGGCAATCGCTTCTTTCCATTTATTTGGATCCTCGTCTAAGGAAACAGAAAACACAGTAAATCCTTTGGACTTGTATTTTTTGTAAAGCTTCACCACATTTGGATTTTCCTTTCTACACGGCCCACACCATGACGCCCAAAAGTCAATCAGAACCACTTTTCCACTAAGGTCGGATAGATTCATCGATTTTCCGTTCACGTCAGGAAGTGAAATTTCAGGTGCGTCGATTGTTCCGCTTTCAATCGCTTTGTAACCTTGAAAGGCTTGAGAAATTTGATCTACTTGCGAACGAAAAGTTTGGGTAGCATTTTCGGAAGGGTAAGATTTTTCAAATCCTTGCGCTGCGATTTCAAGTACCGCCAAATTCTTCTCGTTCCAACCGTCGAAAGATGTAGTAGGCAAAAGCACCATTGACAAAACAATATTGTAAGGATTATCGGGTTGCTTTTCCATGAAACTACGCACAAATTCATCCACCTTCTCCTTTGCCTTTAGATAAGCTTCGTTCACCTGTTCTTTGGTCAATGATTTTTCTTGAGCACGAATTTGTTCTTGTTCCAAACGGAAATCATTCAAAACAGTCATGTATCCGTTCAAACCTTTAGCCCATGAGGTGCCTGAAGCATTTGGTTTTCGGGTGAAACTTGAAAATTCAGCATTGATTTTGAGTTGGTCTTGCGGTACGAGCGTAATTGGAACTGCATTGTCATTCGACGAACCAATACGCAATACATAATAGCCCATTCCTGGAACATTTCCGTTTAACTCAAATTTTCCGGAGGCATCGGTTTCAGTTTTCGCCACTTCAATCACACCACGGTCAGTTGGTGCTTCAATCGTCACAAGTGCATTTCCAGCACCTTTAATGATTCCAGAAACGGAAAAATTGTTCACCTTTTCCTCACCTTCCGTTTTTTCATCGTCACAAGCGGACAAGAAAATAGAAGTGAAAAGAAAAAAGAAAATTGGTTTTAAAAAGTATTTCATTATGCGTCTAATAATTGGCGTAACAAAGCATTTGCCACTTTTGGATCAGCTTTTCCTTTCGAAGCCTTCATCAACTGTCCCATGAAAAATCCTGTCAATTGCTTTTCGCCACCGCGATAGCGTTCAACCTCCTTCGGATTTTCAGCGATAACTTGTTCAATAAAAGCTTTCAAAGTTCCTTCGTCAGAATCTTGAATTAAATTCAATTTTTCCGCAATCGCCAAAGGAGTATCCTCTGATTTCAACATTTCAGGAAAAATGCGTTGAGAGGCAATTGAACTGGAAACTTTACCCGATGCAATCAACTCCACCAAAGCAGCAAGTCTTTCCGAAGAAACAGGAAAAGCTTCAATTTCAACTCCGTATTCATTCAAATAGGATTTTACATCACCCATCACCCAATTGGCAACAGCTTTGTAATTTTTGGTGTGTTGAATAACCGCTTCGTAGTAAAGTGCAATTCCTTTGTTATCCGTTAAATTGTAAGCATCATAAGCACTCAAACCAAATTGTTGGGTGTATTTCAGAAACAAATCGCGCGGTAAAGCTGGCATTTCTGATTTCACTTTCTCAATTTGAGGTGCATCAACAACCAAAGGCGTTAAATCTGGTTCAGGAAAATAGCGGTAATCGTTTGCGGCTTCTTTTGAGCGTTGGGAAATGGTTATTCCTTTAAGCGCATCAAATCCACGTGTTTCTTGGAAAATTTCTTCACCTTTTTTAATTGCTTCTATTTGTCGAGCTATTTCAAATTCAATCGCACGTTGAACATTGCGAATAGAATTCATATTCTTCACTTCCACTTTTGTTCCAAACTCAGCAGCACCTTTCAAACGTACAGAAACATTCGCATCACAGCGCAACGAACCTTCTTCCATATTTCCGTCGCAAATGTCAAGGTAGCGCACCAATTTTCGGACTTCGGTCAAATAATTGTAGGCTTCTTGCGACGAGCGAATATCCGGTTCCGAAACAATTTCTAACAAGGGTGTCCCTGCACGATTTAAGTCCACTAAAGTGTCAAAAACATCCACATCATGAATACTTTTTCCAGCGTCCTCTTCCATGTGAATACGTGTAATTCCGATGCTTTTTTCGTCGTTGTTATCGTCGCGAATAATAATTTGTCCGCCCGTGCAAATCGGGGTTTTGTCTTGCGTAATCTGATATCCTTTCGGAAGGTCAGGATAGAAGTAATTTTTACGCGCAAAATATTGTTTTTCTGCGATTTGACTTCCGCAAGCCAAACCCAATCGAATGGCGAATTCAATGGTTTTCTTGTTCATTACGGGTAGAGTACCCGGATGCCCTAAAGTCACCACACTCACTAAAGAGTTGGGGTTTGCACCGTATTCGTTTTTGTCGGACGAGTAAGCTTTGGATTGCGTCAACATTTGAGCATGAACCTCCAAACCAATAACTGCTTCGTATTTATCGCGGATGTGTTGTTCCATGAAAAACTTAGATTCTTGAAATTAATTCCTTCATAATCAATGTCATTTTCGGCTCTTGACGACTTGCAACATCAATTACGTCTTGTAAACTCACTTTATGAATTTTTCCAGGTACACCTAAATCGGTAATGATAGAAATGGCAAAGCAAGGAATTTCCATGTGTCGAGCTACAATTACTTCAGGAACAGTTGACATACCAACCGCGTCTGCCCCAGTATTTCTAACATATTGATATTCAGCAGGAGTTTCTAAAGTTGGTCCAGTTAATCCAGCGTAAATACCGGTAGAAACCTTAATATTGTTTTCAGCAGCAATTTGTTTTGCCAATTCAATCATTTTATGGCAATAAGGCTCGCTCATGTCCGGAAAACGCCAACCTAAAGAATCGTAGTTTTTACCAATCAATGGATTTCCTGGGAATAAATTGATGTGGTCGTTTTGAATCATAATTTCTCCCACTTCAAAGTCAGGATTTACACCTCCCGAAGCATTGCTTACAAATAAACGCTCAATTCCCAAAAATTTCATCACACGAACGGGGAAAGTCACTTGTTGTAGAGTGTAGCCTTCGTAGTAGTGGAAACGACCTTGCATAGCAACTACTTTTTTTCCACCTAATTCACCCAAAATCAATTTTCCGGAATGACTTTCAACAGTAGAAACTGGGAAATGTGGAATTTCTGCATAAGGAATTTCGTCAATAACGTTGATTTCTTTCACCAAACCACCCAAACCTGTTCCAAGAATAATTCCGATAGTTGGTTCTACAGTTGTTCTTGAGCGAATATACGCTGCTGATTCTTCAAAATGTTCAATCATAATTTACTGTTTACAAGATTTTTAAATTCAATTTCGTTTTCAATTTCGAGTGCGATGGGAAGGTAGAACCAAGGAAAATCTTTCATTCCCCATTCCTCGCGTTTATGCCACAGTCGTGCGAAGTCTTTTTCTGTGGTCAAAATCGCTTTATCGCAGTCGGCAAAAGTATCAAATTTTCGATGAATTGCTTGAATTTCGGACGCGGTGAAGTTGTGGTGATCGGGAAACTTGATGGTTTCAACTTTAAATTTAGCCTTTAGGTAAATTTCTATGGGTTCGGGTTGAGCAATTCCGGTTACTAACAACACATTTTTCGCGTTCCAATTGTGCTCGGCTTTAAAAGAAATAGGTGCTTCGTAACGGTAACGTCCAAAAAAAACTGGAATATTTTTAAATCGATGAATATTTGAGGTAAAAATCTGTTTTTCTGACTCTTGTAATGTTTCTGGACACTTTGAAACTAAAACTAAATCTGCTCTTTTCAACGCAAAAGGAAGTTCGCGCAAACGACCGAAAGGCAACAGATTATCCTTAAAAAATGGTTTTTGAAAAGTGGTGACAACAATGTTGCATTTTGCTTTTACCGCTCGATGTTGGAACGCGTCATCTAAAATTAAAATTCTGTTATCTTTTTGTGGTAGGATTTTCCAACCGTCCCAACGTTTTTCTGCAACAGCTATATCAATATTGATTCCATGTTTGAGTACATACATGAAAGGCTCATCACCAAAAGTTTCTGCGTTTTCGGAGAATTGAAACAAACGCGCACCTTTTGAAATTCTGCCATAGCCCCTACTCAAGACTTGAACTTGCATTTCGTTTTTTTTCCAATCGATTAGCCAATTGGTTAAAGGAGATTTTCCTGTTCCACCAAGAGATAAATTCCCTACACAAATTGAAGCGACAGGAATTTCACTGACCTTAAAAATGCCAAAGTCGTACAATTTGTTTCGCACCCAAATCACAAAAGCGTAAGGCCAAACAAACGGATTAAAAAGGGTTTTAAACTGCATTGAGCTGGAATTAACCTAATTCTTTGGTTGGGGAGCAATGATTTCACCCGAACGGATTTTTTGCACATAAACATTCAAACGGTAAATTTCTGTTTCTAGTGCAGTTTTACGTTGTTGCTGTTCTGCCGAAAGTGAACCTAATTTATTCAACTCATCCAATTCCGCATTGAGATCTTGCGTCCCCAATTTGAAGTATTTTTTTGCTTCGTCCATTTTACCCAAATTGAAATAACCGTTTGCCAATTGAATGTAGGTTGGAGCGTTGTATTTCTTCTTGAAATGCTTTAAAAATTTCAATTGTATGTCCACCAATAAGTTATAATCTTGAAGCAACATAGCGAACTGATCTGCTGAATAATACAAAGACTCCAATTTCGGCTTGATTTCGTAGGTTTTATCAAAATACACTTTAGCTGAATCAAGGTAAATTTGTTTTAAGGCACGCACATTTTCAGCTACTTCCACTTCTGAAAGTCCTAGTTTTTGAACAAACTTTTGCGTTACAGACTTCCGTATATTTTCAATAGCCATAATATTTGGCGGAGTTTTGGTTTGAAGGAAATAATTCATTGCTTCTCCCATTTTTGAGGAAAATTGAAGTTGTTGAACAAGCGGATCGAGTTTTTCCAAACGTTGAGCGTATCTAAACAAAAGGTTCGCACGCCCACCATCAAAACCAGCTTTAATTTGAGTTACAGCATTCGCTTGATATTTTCTAACCACTGAAAAAGAACGATACAATTTCATCTCACGGAAAACCTCATCCACTCTTTTAACTTGACTTGCTTTAATAGTAGTCGAAGGAAGAAAAGGAAGAAAATTATCATAACCTTCGGCCATTTTCGCGTAGGCATTCGCAATGTTTAAATAGCCTTCGTAGTATTTGTCATTGTGTTTCACCGATTGCTGAAATGAATAAAGTGCAGCTGGGTAATCAAAGTAAAAAGTGTATTGCAAAGTTCCGCGGTTGTTCCAATTGGACTCATATCGGTCGAAAATAGAAACGGATTTCGAGTAAAATTCAATCGAAGAATCCACCTTTTGCATCATTATTTCGTAAGCGTCCAAATTTTCTTTTTGAAGTTTAAAGGCTTCCTCTTGTAATTCTGTGGCAATCAAAGAATTTACCTTCGAAGAGTTAGAAGTTGTTTTCACATCTGCTGCATACAACGTCTTTTTGGAAAACCAATCTTTGTTTCGCTGAACACTGTAAATGAAAAAGGGAACAGTAAGAGCTAAAACAAAATAAGCGGGTTTCATTTGAAATTTCGGTACATCCTCTCTTTCTGTTTTGGTTAACAAGAAAAACAAGCCCACCATTCCAAAACAAAAACCGATTGAAGCGGTGAAAACAAAACGTTCGGCAACAATACCAACCATTGGTGTAAGTAAATTCCCTGCTCCACCAATCGCCATAAGGAAAAACAAAATCGCAAAGGAATACCAAGTTTTCTCTTTCAATCCTTTAAGAACTAGGAATAGAAGTCCTAACATCACCACCAAGCCCAAAATAAAACTCAAACTCGTGAAAGTGGCTACGGGTAAAGCGTTGTAGCCGTAGTAAAAATGCAGCGGGTAAGGGAAAAGTAATTTTTGAATGTAAAATAAATTGGTTTGAAAGAACACTGGAATTCTTTCGATGAATCCCATTTCATACAACGGATTTTCAAGAAAACTGAATTTTCTATTCAAATCAGCCTCCACCAAACCAAGTTTCATAACACGATAAATGATTTGAGCGAAAATCAAAACACCAAAAGCCAAACCGATTTTTTTGAAAGAAATGTCTCTAAAAAAATAGAGCATCACGGGAATAATCGCCATAAAAGGAAGGTTGGACTTTTTGCTTAGAACCGAAACAACCAAGAAAATCAAACCAAAAACTAGATGTTTCCAGTGCTGTTTATCCACCCATTTGAAAACTTGAATTGCGGCGAGCATCGCAAAAATAAACGACAACATTTCATCGCGGTTTTTCAAGTTGTTCACTACCTCGGAATGAATTGGATGAATTAAAAATAAGACAACCACAAGTGCGCTGAAAAACGTTTGTTTTCCTTGTGTGAGGGAGTTTAAGAAGACAAAAAGTAAGTATCCACAAAGTCCGTAAAGCAATACATTAATGAAGTGAGAAATGTGAACCCGGTCAGGATTTTCGGAAAACAACGACCATTCAATCGCGTAACTCAACGTTACAATCGGTCGATACTCGTAGTTCTGTTTTCCGTCAACGGCGTAGTTTGTGGTAAAAATTTCTTTGATACCACCGATTCCTTTTTCAACAACTTCGTGAGCGTGTCGGTCGGTGGTCATCACTAATTCATCGTCAAGTGAAAATCCATTTTTGAACGTATTGGCATAAAACAAAAACGCCAAAACAAAAGAAACGAGCAACATGGTGCGATTATTCACACGCGCTACAACTGGGGAAACAATTTGATTTTTTGCCAAGGGAATAGTTTTTTGCGAAAATAAGGAAAATGAGAGGAGGGATATAAGTGAAGAATGTTTGTGTTGTAGCCGAGGCTAGTTTTTGTAAGGAAAGAAATAAATCACTGAATAGGAAATACGTTTTGGAGAATTCTGTTTTAACTCAAATTCAATAAAAATCAAATAAAAACACTCTAATCAAACAACTCTCTAATCACCAACAATTCCTGAACTTTTGTTCCAAAACCCATGCGTTGATAAGAAACGATAAGGTTAGAAATCATTCTTTTGATGATGGTGGAATGTGAACAAGGTTCGTAACATTCGCGGTTTTTGGTGAGATTGTTTTCGGTAAGGAAATCTTCGATATTCTGTAAATCGAGCAGTTGTCCTTTTGCAAACACATTAATGTAAAACAGAACCCCAAATTCATTGTGTTGGTTGATGAAAAATCGAGATTTATTTTCATCCATAAATGCTAAAATGAAATGATTGGGAAGGTTTACGCCAAAAATAGGAAGTTCTAATGATTGTGCTATATAGCTGTAAATGAGGCTTAAACTAAGTGGATTTCCTTTTTTCGAAAGGAGTACCTCATCAATCAATGAATAATCTGGATCAAGGAAATTTTGTAAGTCGCCTTGAAAACCATGTACACCAAAGAAAACAGAGTTGAAAATTTTAATTTGTTCAAATGCCGTTTGATTATCGTTTAACTCTAACCAAATATCTCTTCGAATGTTTTCAATTCTTTTCTTGACAAAATCTTCATCGAGATCTGGATTAGCGTATTTCGCAATAATAATTGCACCGTCTAACAAATCTTTTTCAGGTGAATCCAACCAAAATTTAATTTGCATTTTGATTTCTTCAAACTGAATTTCTCTGATTATCGTTTCAACACGAGATTGAAATAGAAATTGATTGTAACGCTTGTCCCACGGTGATTCCAGAAAAGGCAGTGCAGGCGAACCAATACTCAACAATTGACCACGAACATGCTCATAAATTAATTCATCGGGATCATCGATGAGCTGTACAAGTGCTTCAATGGAAGAGTTGCCAATCATTGTGGCAAATTTAGAAAGCCAATAATCGGTGCTTCGTGTGTTAAGTTTTCTTTATCAAACTTAAAATGTTAATTGAAATGTAACCTTGTAGAAAGTCCTTCGTTACAAGACATAGGATCTAAATTAACTTTGCTACAGGTTGGTTTAAAAGGGAGTCGAAAGATTCCCTTTTTTATTTTCTTAAATTCTGCTCAAACAACTTTAAAATTCGGCTGTATTCGTCCAACCATGAACTACTTTCCGTAAATCCATGTGGCTCCACAGGATACAACATCAATTCCCAATTTTCTTTTTCCAACTCAATTAAACGTTGACTTAAACGGATTACATCTTGTGCTTGAACATTATCGTCCACCAAACCATGGAGTATTAAAAGCGGATTTTTAAGTCCTTCCGCGTGATAAATGGGTGAACTTTTTCGGTAGGCCTCCGGATCGGTTTCAGGATAGTTGAGAATATTGCTAGTGTATTCATGGTTGTAATGTGCCCAATCAGTAACGGCACGCAATGCAGCACCACATGCAAATTCGTTAGGTTTCGTAAAAAGTCCCATGAGCGTTATGAATCCGCCGTAAGATCCACCGTAAATTCCAATTCGATTTGGATCAATATTTCGATTCTTTACCAACCAATTTTTGGCATCAACGAAATCTTCCAAATCTCGTCCCCCCATGTGTTGATAAATAGCTGTTCGATAAGCTCTTCCATAGCCTTCACTCGCACGGTAGTCTAAATCAATTACGGTGTATCCTTTTTCCGCTAAAAGTTGATGGAAAAGCATTTCTCGGTGATAGTGTGACCAATAGTGATGTGCGTTTTGCAAATATCCAGCTCCATGAACAAAGAGAACTGCGGAACCATTTTTCTTATTTGATTCGGGTTCGTAAAGTCGGGCATAAATATTGACTCCATCCGAAGCAGGAAAATTGATAACTGAAGGGATTTGTAGTTTGGTGTTTTGGAATTGAGTCGATTTTGATTGAGTAAATTGAGAAAGTGTCTTTTTCTTTAAGTCGTAAATAGATAATTCCCAAGGATTTAAAATGCTTGAATGTCTAACAACCGCCAATTGTTCATCGGGACTAACCTGAACTTCCAAACCTCCAAAACTTTCAATTAAAGTTGTCCATTTTTGTGTTGCAATATCGATTTGATACCATGCTCTTTTTCCCGGATGAGCTTTGTTTGCCACCACATAAAATGATTTTTTGTCTCTACTTAAAACGACATCGTGAATCTCAAAAGAACCTTCTGTTAATGCTTTCTTTTGTAAAGTATTGATATTAAGCGAGTACAAATGCGAATAACCACTTTCCTCCGATTGAAAATAGATTGTAGTTTCATCTAACCAACCTAGTACTCCTTCTTCCATATTCCAAGATGAAATGCCCGGACCACCAATCCAAGCGGGGTCATTTTGGTGATTCAATTCAGTAATTTTTCCGGTTTCCAAATTAAGTAAAACAATCCACCGATCTTTGTTGTCGGCACTTCGAACATCTGCAATTCCAATATTTTTTGAAGCTTGAAAATGAACGCTGTGCAAGAAAATCTCTCTTCTTTTTGTGGTATCAACTTTATCCAACAAATAGGTGAAGGGTGCACGTTTCATTATGCCTGAAAGATGATTGAAATCCACCGTAAATAAGGTATCTTTCTCAATATCAATAATTTTCCAATAAGCATTTGGTTCTGAATTACTTACTTTGCTCCTCGCTTTTTTAAGTTGTGTTTCTCCGTCTTTAGTCACCATTGCAGGATAAAGGGTCGGATTTTCTTTTCTCGGTTCATTAAACGTTAGGACTACAAAACGCTTATTAGGATGAACTTCAAATCTTGAAGGTTTAACCGGTCCAATTTCCAAAATTCTGTGTTGATCTTTTGGGGTTCTTTTCTTCGAAAAATCTTGTTGAGCCTGCTTTTTCTTGAGGTAATCGAATAATTCCAACTGTTGTTTTTCGAGAAAACTTGAATCTTTTTCGGTTTTATCTTTTTTACCGTCGTAAGCGAAATAGGTGAGTTGCTGAAAAACAGGTGAGCCATTTGTTTTTATTACGTACAATTGATTGTCAATCAGTACAATTAATTCATCACTAGAATTACTTCTGTACATTTCATCCACATTCAAATTGCTTTCCCATACTTTTCGATGTTGTTTCGAAACTTTATCGTAAGACCAAATTTGATTGTTGTGTTGGTAAAACTGATTCGGGTGATTTTGTTGTTTTGGGTCGTAATAGGGAATAAAAGTATTAGGGTCTAAAGCTTGTACTTTTTTCGATTTGATATCGTACTCAAATTGAATGTTTTGAGGGGTTGGTGTAATCGTATTTGGGTCTCGCCAACTGAACAAAACTTTATTTCCATCAGCACTCCAGAAAGGATATTCGGGCCAATAACCTATAAAATCTTGTCCTTTCATGATGGTTTTTAGATCGAGCTGAGCATACAGATTGGTGATTGTAAACAAAATCAGCACCCAAAGAAAATTCAATTTCATGTCTTCTAAATTTTAATCATTTGTCAAAATCAGTTTAGTCCGTTTCAACTAAAAGAATTTCTATTTTTGGCGAAATTAAAATTATATGAACGTAAAAGGTATTATTGCTATTTCTGGACGACCAGGATTATTTAAAGTTATTGCACAAAGCAAGTCGAGTGTTATTGTTGAGTCTTTGATTGATGGAAAAAGAACCCCTGCTTATGCTTCCGAAAAAATTTCAACTTTAGAAGATATCAGCATTTTTACCTACGATGAGGATGTGAGGTTAATTGATGTTTTTCAGTCTATGATTGAGAAATACGATGGTGGAGAAGGTTTAAACCACAAAGAAGCTCCAGCTGCACTTACGAATGAATTGTTGACTATCCTTCCGAATTATGACCAAGAAAGAGTTTATCCTTCCGACATCAAGAAGATTTTCCAATGGTACAACCTTTTGTCAAAAGCAGGATTATTAGCAACGGAAGAAAGTACCGAAAATTCGTCTCAAGAAACAACCGATGAAGTTGCTAACGAAGGTACAAGTGAGGTTGAAGAGGTGAAGGAAAGTGGTGAGGAGTAGAGAGCTTTGAGTAAATCCATAAATGAGTTTAACCGGAAAAAGTATTTCCGCCACAGCAGACTTCCAAACTTTTCCAAGTGAGATTAGATTCATGAATGTGGGTTTGTTTGTGATTTTTTTTAGTTCATAAATTCATAAAAAAGCCGAGGAAATCCATCCGAATAGAAAGCCTGTTATAGGTTGATAAAATATATACAACTATTTAATAGGTAATCATGGAAAGTTCTTAGTTAAATTAAATTTAATTAAGTCTAAACTCTGTTCCAATTCTTTTATGAAAAGAAAAACGCTTTTTAACGCAATAATTATAGTCGTTGTCTTTTTGACCTAGCAGATTGTAATAAAGACATTTGGTTTTCTATTCCACCTTCTTCTAGGGGTGGAGAATTGGGTTCTACAGATGTACGGATTCACAAAAAGGAGATATTTGTATTTAAGGTTGAATAAAAAAAATCGTGTTCATTTAAGTTACCTTTTAATCTAGCTTAGCTGAATTTACAAGCTTTATTTTAAACACAATCCACAAAAATTATCAATCACAAACGCACCATGATTGCCTGAAACTTCTGGATGAAATTGAACTCCGAAAAAGGGAAGAGTTTTGTGTTGCATTACCTCGTTTACACAAGCATCGGAAGAGGCAACTAACTCAAATCCTGGTGCCACAGGAATGTTTTCGCAATGGTCTTCCATCATTTCAAAAATGTCAGGTAAACTTTCTAAAATCGGACAATCAACAAATTTTTCAATTTCTTGCCAATCTCTGTCTTCTTTCATCCGTGAGGGAATTGCACCGAATAGCATTCCAAGTAATTGATGCCCGAAGCAAATTCCTAAAACCGGTTTTTTATATTCCTTCAACCAATTAAGGTGTTCCAAGTAATTGGACATGTCGTTTTCTGTAACAAGAATTGGAGCGCCTGAAAAGATTAAACCCTTTGCAGTATTGGCTTTTTCTTCTGTTAAATCGAAAAAAGGAACAATTTCAACTTCACAATTTGCATCCACCAAGTCGGCGATGTAAGGAGTTTTCGAACTTCCACAATCAATAACTAGAATCATGTTTACTCGTTTAAAATACCTAAACCTTGACGAAGAATAACAGGGCTTCCTTGTGTACAATCCACTACAGTTGAACCTTCCAACTCACCAAATCCTCCATCTATAATCATGTCAACGGTTTCTTCGTATCGTTCATAAATTTGGTAGGGGTCTGCGAAATAAGATTGTATGGTATCCTCGTCATTGTGAAGTGAGGTAACCGCAATTGGATTTCCTAAAGTTTCAATAAGTGCTTGTGCAATTGTATTATCGGGAATTCGAATTCCAATCTCTTTTTTATTGCTGTCAAACATTTTTGGAACATCGTTATTTGCAGTGACAATAAACGTGAAAGGTCCTGGCAAATTCTGTTTTAAAAGGCGAAAAATAGCGCGATCCACTTGTTTGGTGTAAAGAGAAAGGTTCGACAAATCAGTGCAAAGAATTGAAAAGTTAACCTTATTGAGTTTAACACCTTTTAATTTAGCCAATTCTTGCAAACCTTTTTTGTTCATGAGGTCGCAGCCAAGAGCATACACCGTATCCGTTGGGAAAATAATCACGCCTCCGTTTCGTAAACTTTCAACTGCTTGTTGAATCAAACGGGAATCTATACTGTAGGGATTAATTTCAACGAACATAAACCTTGCTTAAAATACAAAGCTATCTGAAAGCAACATGAAAAAATGGTAATTCAGAATTACTTTTAAAGTGCTGATTGTTCAATTAAAACTCCTCCAAAAGTACTTTATACTTTTTCAAAGCTTCGGGGCGCGAACAAGCGTTGAAATGCCACCACTCCGTTTGGAGTTGTCTGAACTGTTGGGCTTCCATTACTGTTCGGAGTAGTTTTCGGTTGCGAATGTGTTCAGGCTTCAATTCACCAGAGTCTAGAAATTGTGACTCTAAGCTTGGATACGCAATTTTTCGAATATCATCATAACCAGCACCCATGTCCAAAGGAATTCCTCTTTCATTTACAACGGTTAAATCTACCGCAGCACCCATATTGTGTAAACTTCGATTGTTTGGATTTGAAACGAATTTACCTCTTTCTTCCACAGGAATACTATCCAAGGCGTTCCACATTTTACGTTGAACACTAACAGGTCTAAGTGCGTCGTACACAAGCAATCGATAACCAGGCTTTAAACTGTCCAACATTTTTTGAGCGGCTGACAATCGCAGGGCTACGTCTTTTTGTAAATAGGCTTTTGTCGTTCGACTGTAGAGTTTTATCCCCATGAAATTGTCGCTTGTGGCGTATTTCAACTCGACTAAAATATCCGAATTAATTTCTTGAATATCAACAAGATCATTAATTAATGTGGTGTTTGTAGCTTGGGGTATAGTTTCTATCGGGTTTTGTACGGTGTCGGAAACAACTGTTTTTTCTTGTTCTTCAGGTTTTGTTTTTTCGCCGTCAGTATTGTTTTCAGTGCATGAAAAAAAGAAGAAAAGGAGAATCGTTATCCCATAAAAGTTTCTGAAAACAACCTTCAATTTCTCCATTTTTAGATTTACTTCGCTGGAAAATTATTGACCTTGTTGATGTAGGCGTAAAAGTCCAAATGATTGTATTTCAGTCTTTTCTTAATATCTTCTTTTTTGTCTGCTGGAACTGTGTTTTCTTTTAAAAGTAAATTGTAGTACTTGCGCACCATAGCTGAGTCCCTAGGTTCTTGAAGGGCATCATAAGTAACAGCAATACTTTCCAGAACGAAATCCCTGTTTTTATATTTCGGGAAAGCCATCAAAAGCGTGTCGCCGTACTGAATCGCGCGTTCGTGCACATTCAACTCACTGAACTTCATGTGAACTTTAAAAAGGCATTCCGCAGAAAAAGTATCTTCGGGAAAAGCGTGATAGTAATCCAATAAACGGTTAATCAATTCTAAATGAGTTAAATTCGGAATTTTTGCCGCAGTTTTTGGGTCTTTTGTCAATCTTGAAAGTGAGTCTTCCATTTCACTTATTCGTACTTTCAATTGCTCACTTTTGCTCGATTCTTCTTTTTTTGTTTCCCCACAAGCTACAATCAAACCCGTTAAAAGGACTAAAGCAATAATTTTTTTCATCATTTAAATCATTCTAGGTTTTCTACTTTCTGGAAATCTCATTTTGTAATCAACATCAATTTCTCCGTGAGAGATTTTGCTTAATTTTTTGCTCAACAATTTCTTTTTCAAAGGAGAAAGTTTGTCGGTAAAAAGAATTCCTTCGATGTGATCATATTCATGCTGGATGATTCGTGCGGCATAACCATCGAAAGATTCTTCGTGGAAATTCCAGTTTTCGTCGTAGTAAGTGATTATTAATTTTTCTCTTCTGTAAACGTTCTCACGAACCTTAGGAATAGAAAGACAACCTTCTTGAAAAGCCCATTTGTCGCCACTTTCCTCCTCAATAATTGGATTGATGAAAACCTTTTTAAAATGCTCAATTCCTTTTGCTCTTGGATCCGGTTCTTCTCCTTCTTCATCTGCAAAAGGGGCGCCATCAACAATAAACAATCGGATACTTTTACCAATTTGTGGTGCTGCTAAACCAACTCCCTTGGCGTGATACATGGTTTCAAACATGTTTTTTATCAGTTCGCTCAAGTTGGGAAAATCTTTGTCTATTTCTTCAGCTTCCTTTTTTAAAACTGGGTCGCCATAAGCAACTATAGGTAAAATCATGAATTCGTTTTTGGGACAAATTTAGCAGTAAGTTTTTGTTTTTACTTTCTATAATTTCTTACGGAACACTCAGTTCAATTGTTTGAACACAACGATAACTGAATTATTTCTGTTTTTTTAACTGTTATTGGGTTTTTGATTTTTTGAAACCCTAATTTTCTGTCACTTTAAATCGTCGAACATTAAACTACACTTTCCATTCAAATAATTGCAATTCAACTCGATCCATTACTCCTAAAATGCTTCTGCAACCATAAAATAGAAATATCCCCCTTCCCTACCGTAACCATAATCCAAACGGATATTTAATCTTTCTGCCGGGTTTACCACAAATCGCAAACCTGCGCCAATGGAATATTTCAAATTTTTGAGTTGTAAATCGGAATTTGGTCCAAAAACATCTCCTGCTCCAGCAAAAGTTACTCCACCAAAACGCCAAAACAATGGAAATCGATATTCCACTTGTGTTCCGACGAAATGATTGTCGCGAAAACGATTTTTGGGATAACCACGCAAAATATCGTCATTGCCCAAAGTTGATAAATCCAAAAATGGAACATCTCCGAAAGTCAATCTGGTTTTTGCTTGCAACGCAATAATGTGTTTTCGTTTAATCTGCCAATATTGTTGGTAGGTGGCGTTGATATTGGTAAAACCAAATGTGCTTCCCAAAGGTCGTAGAAAAAAATAGCTGGATATTTCTGCAAGTCTTCCTTTTTGAGGATTGATAATGTTGTCGCGTGTATCGAGGATTCCAACCAAACCAACTGCAGAACCGAAAGCGCCGTTATAACCGGTAATTGTTCCGTTTTCTAATTGTCCACCGGAGGTATATTTAAAGCCATATTCGTACTCCAATTCATAATCAAAACCAAGGAACAATCCCGGCTTAATTTTTTTTAATTGCTGACTTTTAAGTACGAAAAGATTGTAACTGTATTTTTCCTCCTGCGATTTCGACGTGTTGTTACCAATACCGTAAAATCGGTCTGGAAAATCGCGAAAACGAATGTCACCTTTGAATAAATAGTTTTCGTTTCGGGTGAAAATATTCCAGGTTGCCCATAAATCCAATTGTCGATTTTGGGTATAATCAGCTAAAAATTGAAGGTAGGACATTCTTGTTTTTTCCTCCGATTCAGTTTTCGGTTTGAACTTGAAATAATAAACTCCAGCTGCTCCAGCCGCCCAACGGGTGTCAGGTGTGTAGTAAAGCAGTGGTAGTACAAAAATCCCATTTTTCTCCTCAGAAATTGTATCACTCAAGGGAGAAATTCCCATGAATTTTTTGGCTTGTCGATGGGTGCTATCTCTCTGAGCATTTAAAATGAAGCAACTGCATAAAAAAATGAGAACGAAGCGTAGGCGAATAATTACAGACATGAGGAAAGTTAATTTAAAACTTCGCTGTCCTCCATATCCCACCTTGTGACGCGTTGCACTCCTTCTACCGCCTCAAATTTTCTAGTGAGTTGTTCCAACTGCTCAGTATCGTAAACCAAAACACGAATTCTTCCTTCAAAAACACCATCATTCGTCTCGAAAGAAATACTTTTCATGTTCACATTGATTTGCTTAGAAATGATTTCGGTAAGTTTGTTTACCAATCCTTTTTGATCAATACCAATAATGCGAATAGCGGCAACTCTTTCTACTAAATGCTCTGATTTCCAACGTGCTTTAATACAGCGATATGCCATTTTCGATATTAAATGAACTGCATTCGGACAGTTGTAACGGTGAATTTTAATTCCTTCGCTAATCGTAATAAAACCAAACACTTTATCACCTGGAATCGGGTTGCAACATCTTGCTAAAGTATAGTCAAATCCTTTGAAATCGTCGCCAATCACAACGGTATCTGCTTTTGTATCAATCCCCACAAACGCTTCTTTGTCGTCCTCATTTTTCTTGACCACCTCCTTCCGAATAACCAACATTCCGTTTTGGTTGTCGATTTCACGCACTTTAGCCAGGTCAATTTTTCCTTTAGCAATGCGGAAATAAAGTTCTGTAGCAGAAGGAACAGCAAAATATTTTTCTAAGAAACTGACATTTTCAGAATTCATTTTCAAACCAAACTGTTTGAATTTGCGTTCCAGAATTTCTTTTCCGTCTAAGGCAATCGCTTTACGTTCGTCGTTGAGTGAATTTTTAATCTTTTGTCTAGCCCTTGCTGTAACTACAAATCGCAGCCATTCTTCATTCGGTTTTTGTTTGGAAGAAGTGATAATTTCCAACTGATCGCCGTTTTGCAATTCATAACTCAAGGGCATCAAACGATTATTAACTTTCGCGCCAATACATTTGTTTCCAATATCGGTGTGTATGTCGTAAGCAAAATCTAATATCGTTGACCCAACCGGCAACACGCGCAATTCTCCTTTAGGCGTAAAAACGTAGATTTCGTCATTGAATAAATTGAGTTTAAAATCGTTGACAAACTCCATCGCAGTAGCCTCAGGATTGTCCAATAGTTCTCTAATTTCCGCTATCCAACGATCGAATTTACTGTCATCGCCTTTTGATTCTTTGTATTTGTAATGTGCAGCCAAACCTTTTTCTGCAATTTCATCCATTCTTTTTGAACGAATTTGTACTTCCACCCAACGTCCTTGTGGCGACATGACAGTGGTGTGTAAAGATTCATAACCATTTGCACGTGGAGTTGAAACCCAATCTCTTAAACGTTCAGGGCTTGGCTGATAGAAATCGGTGACAATACTGTAAATTCTCCAACAATCAGGTTTTTCTAATTCGACAGGTGTTTCCACAATAATTCGAATAGCAAAAACATCAAAAACTTCTTCAAACGGAATTCCCTTTGTTTCCATTTTTCGCCAAATTGAAGAAATACTTTTTGTACGTGCTTTAATGTCAAAAATGTAGCCCTCGTGCAGCAAGGCCTCACGAATTGGTGCTGTAAATCGACGAATAAATCGATTTCGAACGTCGGCGGTGCTTTTCAATTTAGCTTCAATATCCTTGTAAACTTCTGGTTCACAATACATCATGGACAAATCTTCCAACTCCGATTTGATGGAATACAAACCTAAACGGTGCGCAAGTGGAGCGTATAAAAATTTCGTTTCGGAAGCGATTTTCAATTGCTTGTCGGCACGCATACTTCCGAGCGTACGCATGTTGTGTAACCTATCCGCTAACTTTATCAGTACAACCCTTAAATCATCAGAAATGGTCAACAACATTTTCCTGAAATTCTCCGCTTGAATAGAGGCATTTTCATCAAAAACTTCAGGAATTTTGGTCAATCCATCAATGATTAAGCGCACTTTTGGCCCGAACAAATCTTCCACGTCATGCAAGGTAATGTGCGTGTCCTCAACTGTATCGTGAAGCAAGGCACAAACAACAGCGGTTGCACCTAAACCCATTTCTTCAGCGCAAATTCTAGCGACTGCAATGGGGTGATAAATGTAAGGTTCACCACTTTTTCTTCGCATATCTTTGTGGGCCTCTAAAGCCACATCGAAAGCCTTCCGAATGATTTGAGTGTCTTCCTTTGTTCGATTTTTAAGCGCTCGCAAAAGTCCGCGAAATGCGTTCAGGATTTCACGTCTTTCTAATTCTAAATCAATTTGAGTAGAGGAGTTGTAAACCTGCATAGTTCAAGTAAAGCTTAAAGTGCTGGTAATAATTTGGTTGAAACTTCGCCAAAACCAATTCGCGTTCCGTTTGCTTCACAATATCCACGCATAATTACAGTATCATTGTCAAGAACAAAAGAACGTTCGCTTCCGTCCCTCATTTTCAGAGGTTTAGTTCCGCGCCAAGCCAATTCTAACATCGAACCGTAAGAATCTGGTGTTGAGCCAGAAATAGTTCCTGAACCCATTAAATCACCACAACGGACGTTACAACCGTTCACCGTGTGATGCGCTAATTGTTGCGCCATGTTCCAATACATGTATTTGAAATTGGATTTACAAACTTGTGTTTCATCGCTGTTTTCAGGTTTTATTCCTACTTCGAGGTGAATATCGTAGGACTTTTTTCCTTCAAATTCGAGGTAAGGAAGCACTTTAGGTTCTTGTGCAACTGTCTCAACTGCAAAAGGTTGAAGTGCATCGAGTGTAACAATCCATGGCGACATCGAAGACGCAAAGTTTTTGGCTAAAAAAGGACCAAGTGGAACATATTCCCAAGACTGAATATCGCGAGCAGACCAGTCATTGAAAAGACAAAGACCGAAAATAAAATCTTCTGCCTCCGCTGTTGATATGGAATGTCCAAGTGGTTTACCATCAAAGGTTAAAAATCCCATTTCAAGTTCAAAATCAACTTGACGTGACGGAGCAAAAATTGGATTTTCGGTTGGAATCGGTTTGATTTGTCCTTTCGGGCGATGAACAGGAACACCGCTATTTATAACCGAAGAAGCGCGTCCGTGATAACCAACAGGAATCCATAACCAATTGGGAAGTAGGGCATTGTTTGGATCGCGAAACATAGTTCCAACGTTGGTTGCATGTTCACGACTCGAGTAAAAATCAGTGTAATCGCCAATTTCGACAGGAAGAAGCGTTTCAACAGATGAAGCATCGATTAAAATTTGCTCAACATGATGTTGATTTTTCTGTAAATCAGGTGTTTGAGCATCAAAAAGTTTGGAAAGTCGATTGCGCAATTGTCGAACTGCAACTTTTCCTTTTTTCATCATTTTATTGAGTGATGGCGCATCAAAATCGGAGAGTTCAAACGGTAAATTTTCAAGGTAACCAAGAACGTAAAGTGTTTTTAAATCAATAACATAATCACCAATTCTTGAAGCTACTCTTGGTGTTAAACCTTGCGATTTTACAACTCCAAAAGGTAAATTTTGAATGGGAAAATCTGAATTTTCTGAAACTTCAACCCATGAACGTAGGTCGGGATTATTGGCAGCTATCATTTTGTAGTTTTTGAATTTGTACGAAATACTAAAGTAATTACAATCTTTACATCTGAATGTCTTGATTATAAAAAAGCAGAAATTAGTAAGGATATTCTGTAATTTTGAACCAACTAAAAATGGCACAGAAAGAACTCAACATAAAAAATAAACGCGCTCGATTCGAATATCACCTAGAAGATGTTTATGACGCGGGAATTCAATTAGCAGGAACAGAAATTAAAAGCATCCGAGCTGGAAAAGCGAGTATTTTGGAGGCTTATGGAATTTTCTCGAATGGTGAAATTTGGGTGCGAAACATGCACATTACCGAGTATGAAAATGGTTCTTTCTACAACCATAAACCGCGTGCCGACCGAAAATTATTACTCAATAAAAAGGAAATTTTGAAAATAGAAAAGTTCCTTAAAGTCAAAGGAAATACACTCGTACCGCTTCAACTTTTTCTTTCCGATAAAGGTTGGGTGAAAATGAAAATTGCTTGTGCGATTGGAAAAAAAATTCACGATAAACGAAATGACCTTAAAGAAAGAGACGATAAACGTGAAATGGACAGGGCGATGAAACGTTAACTTTCCTATTTCCCTTCAATCAAAAAGTATATTTTCGCAACGTATGGTACAAGAAATTTTGGTTTTATTGATAGTATTTGCAGCAAGCGTTTTTCTGGCAAAAACCTTTGTAAGTAGCTTCAAATCTAAGGATGAAGGATGTGAAAAATGTGCCTTTTCAAAGGATAACCAAGCCTTAAAGTCATGAGTGATTGTCAACTTTATAAGTACAACAAAGAATTTTTTGCAGTTAAAAAAGAAGCTGCTCATGTTTTTTCTCAAGGTTTCGTTGAACAAGATTTGGATGATGATTACGTTTCATGGTTAAATTTTCATGGAATTGATTCAAGAGAAGATATAGAAACACTCGCCAAAAAATTACAATTAGACAAATTGAGTGTAGAGAATATTTTCCAACCGATAAGACGAACTAAACTTGAAGAATTTCCTAATTATTTGTTTTTCAGCGTAAAATCAGCACTACCAATTGCTAAAGGAAACGACTTGTTGAAAGAAGAAAAAATAGATTTTGTAATAGGAAAAAACTATTTAGTTTCCTTTCAATTAGAGAAAGGAGATCACTTTACAGATGTACGGGATAGAATAGAAAAGTCACGTGGAAAAATTCGTTCTAAAAAGTCTGATTTCTTATTGTATCGCATGCTGGAAGCGATTGTGGATAATTACTTTGAGGTGATCGAAGACATACAAAACAAGATTGACGAATTGGATAAAATCTTACATGAAAACCCACAAACTTCCTTTTTAAAACGAATTGAAATTCAGAAACGAAAATTGATAGAATTGCGGAAAATTGTACTTCCCATGCGCGATATAACTGTACAATTGGAAAATAGTGATAGTGTTTTCTTAGATGATACGAATGAAATTTATTTTCGAAATCTCAGGTTTTCATGCCAAACAGTTTTAGAAGAAATAGATGCTGGGAAGCAGGTTTTAGAAGGAATGACCAACTTATTTTATGCTGCTCAAGGTCAGCGCATGAATGAAATAATGCGTGTACTAACAGTGGTGAGTTCTATTTTCATTCCACTAACCTTTATTGTAGGTGTTTACGGTATGAATTTCGAAAATATGCCTGAATTAAAGTACAAGTACGGTTATTATACGATTGTTGGTATAATGATTTTCTTAGGAATTGGATTGCTTTCTTTTTTCCTCAAAAGAGGTTGGTTAAGAAAGGATTAAACTAATCTCCAGTAAGAAGAAATAAGTTAACTGCGGAAATAAAAAGGGCTAAAATAGCAACTAAAAGAGCAATAGTACTGCGTTTGCTGTGTCCTTCACGATAGCTCATAAGATAGGTTTAATAGGGTATTGAGGTTGCAAATTTAATTAATTTACCGTCAAAATGTTAAAACTTGAATTAAATTTTTCTTTCTTGCAGATTATTTTAACTTGTGTTAGTCATTGATTTTCAAGTATTTTTTACCAGCAAACTCCCATCTCCGAAACTTAAAAAACGGTAATTATTTTTAAGGGCATGACTGTAAATTTCTTTCCATTTCTCCCCCACAAAGGCATATATCAAAAGCAATAAAGTTGACTGTGGCTGATGAAAATTAGTCAATATCCCCTGACATGAGCGAATTTGATAACCTGGCGCAATTAACAAGCTTGTTTTGCAAATTAACCTTTCCATTTTATTCAATTTTAAAACTGAAATCAATCCATTAATTGCATCCTTGAAACTGTAATTCTGAGGTAATTCGTAAGCATCCCACTGACCTATTTCCAATTCTTCAACTTTCTTATCAGGATGAGTAAGTGTTTTAACTCCCATCCAATAAAGGGTTTCAAGGGTGCGAAGTGACGTCGTTCCTACCACAAAAACAGGATGGTCAAAAGCTTGAAGTTTTTCCAATAAACCCATTTTTACATCAATAAATTCAGCGTGCATTTCGTGCTCACCTAAATTTTCCGACTTCACGGGTTTGAAAGTTCCTGCACCAACATGTAAAGTCACAAAATCATGTTTTATTTTCCTGTTTTCGAGCGAATTAAAAACTCTTTCAGTAAAATGTAAACCAGCAGTGGGTGCGGCAACCGAACCATCTTCACGTGCATAAATTGTTTGGAATTGTTCTTTGTCCTTCTCCTCCGTTTCACGCTGTAAATATGGAGGCAACGGAATGTTTCCAACATAATGAAGAATTTCAGCGAAACTAGTTTTTGATTTATTCCATTTAAAATGAACCACAAAAGCATCATTCATTCGCTGAATCATTGTCGCTGTAAGCAGGAAATTTTGACCTTCAACAAAAAACTCACAACTTAATTCCCCTGATTTCCAACGTTTCGCATTTCCTACCAAACAATGCCAATACACTTCATCATAGGTTGACATTGCGAATTGAATATCACTGTAACGGTTATCAGGTTCTAGACAAAAAACTTCAATTTTTGCTCCTGTATCTTTAGTGAAATTCAAACGCGCCTCAACAACCTTTGTGTCATTCATAATAAGTAGTGCATTTTCAGGAAGTTGACTAGCTAAATCCGTGTAATTAAAATCCTGAATTGTATTGTCTTTGAAAACTAATAATTTACTCGAATCTCTAGGTTCAACAGGGTATTTCGCAATTTTCTCTTCTGGCAATTCATAATCGAATGGAGCCATGGAAAGTTGTTTGATTTTATCGCTATTCATTTATTTTATAATCAATTTTTCAGATTGAAACAACTTGTTATCAATATCAATGGTGATTTGTCCGAGGTTAACGCCCGCCCAACCAACTTGGTTCACAACCGTCGGAAGTTTATCTAAATTTTCTACAACAGTTGCTTTCTCCAAAAAGGTATGGGTGTGTCCCCCAAGAATTAAATCAATACCGCGTGATTGTTGGGCTAGTAACAAGTCAGAAATTCTTTTTGGGTCGGCATAACTATAACCTAAGTGCGATAAGCATACAACTAAATTAGCACCTAATTTCCTTAATCCAGCGGCGGTTTCGTTTGCCTTTTCGACAGGTGGAAGATATTTGGTTTTACCGTAAAGCTTTTCAGGAACAAGACCATTTAACTCAACACCAATTCCAAATACCCCGATTTTTATTCCAGCCTTTTTAAAGATTTTAAAAGTTTGTGTTTTTCCTGCTAAAATCGTTTCAGAGAAGTCGTAGTTGGCACAGAGAAAAGGGAAATTGGCAAATTGTTGTGCATTTAAAAATCCTTCAAGTCCAATATCAAAATCATGATTTCCCATAGTTGCTGCGTCGTAGGCCATTGCTGACATCACTTTCATTTCCAATTCACCGTGAAAGGTGTTAAAATATGGCGTTCCTTGAAAAATATCTCCTGAATCAAATAGCAATACATTTTCGTTTTTTTCGCGAATGGATTGAATTAAAGCCGCACGTTTCGCAACCCCACCCAAGCCTGGAAACTTTGCGTGATTGGCAGGAAAAGGATCAATGTTGGAATGAGTGTCGTTGGTATGGAGAATAATTAATTTTCTACTTTTTTTCTCCGTCATTGCCCAACCTGGATTCGCAATCAAAGCAGCACCTGCAAGGGAAAATGATTGTAAAAAACGACGACGTTGCATGGTGCGAAAATAGGTATTTTTCTGTGGAACGGTTTTTGGGTTAAAGAGTAAAAAAATGAACTATGAGGTATTTTGTATTTGTTACAATCTTTTTGATTTCAATCGGTTGTTTCGGTCAAACTAAAAAATCAGACACCACTTTTACTTTTAATTATTTCGCCAATAAGAAAATTTCGACCAAACAAGTTAATTTGAACAACGAACTGCTTTGGGGTTATGCAGTTGCTTACAATCAGGAAGGAAAACAAATTTATTGGATGCAAACCCGTCGTGCTGCGGGACATGCTTCTGTTCAGTTTTGGTACTATCCAAGTGGAGCGGTAAGTAAAGCTCACTTCACAAGTCATCCAGATGGAGGAATTCAATGGAGTGATATTACTCACTACTTTGATGAATTTGGAAATGTTACCAATGTTGACGACCGCAGCTCAGATATGTATGGTCACCCAAGATTAACCACTATTTATACCCTTGAACCTTATCTTGAGCAAGAAAAAGAGAAAAAACAAGAGGTCAAAACAGAAAATCCTACAGTAATAAAGCAACAACCTGAAGTGGCAAAATGCGCCGAAATTTATCAATCGAATGTATTTGTAGTTAATCTTTCGGGTAGAAAATTGCGATTATCCTCAAAATCCAAAAACAGGAAAATTGAAGATTCAGTTCAAAATCAATTACTTCAGCGAGGAGATACGCTTAAAGTTGCAAGCTATATCGAAGCACAAATGTTCACACACCCAAAAGAATTTTTAGAAATAGAGCTCGAAAAACAACAAAAAAATATCCGACTTTTTTGGGATGATTTTGTGCAAGACGGAAAAGCAAAGCGAAATTATTTCTGGGTTATTATTGATACAAGAAGGAAGTAAACGATCCTCAATAGAAAAGTACCTTGTTGTGTTTTGAGAATTGCGGTTATCTTTATTCCCTTTCTAAACCAACTAAATGACGGGATCTACAAAAAGTCCAAATTTGTTATTGGCATTTCTTCCGATTATAATTCTCATCGCACTACTCGGAACCAACGTTTATTATTTCGGTGATAGTGCCACAGAAGGTCCCAATCAAGTCGCTTTAGTTTTTGCAGCTGTTGTTGCAAGTGCTGTTGGATTACGGCTCGGCTTTTCGTGGAAAAAAATTCAAGAAGGTATGGTCAATAGTATTCAATCCGCGATGTCTGCGATTTTGATTTTATTGGTAATTGGCGCATTGAGTGGAACCTGGATGCTTTCCGGAATTGTTCCAACCATGATTTTTTACGGTTTAAAAATTCTTCATCCGAGTTATTTTCTTGTCGCTGCGGTTATTATTTGTGCGGTTGTTTCCTTATCAACTGGTAGCTCGTGGAGTACAATAGCAACGGTAGGTGTTGCACTTTTGGGCATTGGAAGTGTGATGGGAATTCACGAAGGTATGGTTGCTGGAGCTATAATTTCAGGTGCTTACTTCGGGGATAAAATGTCACCGTTAAGCGATACAACCAATCTTGCTCCTGCCATGGCTGGTACTGATTTATTCACGCATATTCGGCACATGACCTTAACGACCGTTCCTACTTTAGTAATAACCTTAATAATATTCGCGGTTTTAGGTTTAACAATATCCACGAAAACGGCAAATAATGACGGAGCTGTTTTACTGTCCGCACTTCAAAGTAAATTCAACCTTTCACCGTTTTTATTGATTGTTCCTGTTTTGGTATTCGTGATGATTGTCAAAAAAGTGGACGCTTTACCGGCTTTGTTTATCGGAACAATTTTAGGTGCAATTGCTGCCTTAATCGCACAACCTCAACTCATTCAAGAATTGGGAGGAAATAAATCGTTTTTGAATAATTCGTATCAAGTCATTTTAAAAACAATTGCGTCCAAAAACCAAATTATTACTGGCAATGAAACGATGGACGACTTGTTGAAAACCAAAGGAATGGGAGGAATGCTGAACACCATTTGGTTGATAACGTGTGCTATGTGCTTTGGTGGAGCAATGGAAGTTTCTGGATTGTTGGAGCGAATTACACAGACAATTATTGGTGGAATTAAACGAACAGGAAGTCTCGTTGCTTCAACGGTTGGAACTTGTGTATTTCTGAACGCAACAGCCTCCGATCAATATTTGGCGATTGTAGTGCCAGGAAGGATGTACGCAAAAGCGTACAAAGACCAAGGTTTAGCACCAGAAAATTTGAGTAGAACTTTGGAAGATGCAGGAACGGTAACATCTGTACTTTTCCCTTGGAACACTTGCGGAGCAGCTCAATCCAGCGTTTTACAAGTAGCAACAGGTTCATATTGGATGTTTTGCTTTTTCAACATTTTAAGTCCAGTCATGACTATCATTTTTGCTTATTTCAACATAAAAATCAATCGTTTACCAGAAAAAAAGTAAATCATGTTTTTCATCCTTTCCAAACTACTCGCTTTTATTCTTTCGCCTTTTCTAATAATCTTGACCTTGTTTGTGGTAAGTTTTGTTGCAAGAAGTGATTTTTGGCGAAAACGTTTTCGGAAGATTGCTTTCATTGGTTTGTTGCTTTTTTCATTACCAACTCCAATCAAGTTTTTGATGTCTTTATGGGAAACGCCAGGAGTTAAAATAGAACAAGTTGGAAATTATGAATTAGGTGTTGTTCTATCTGGAATGGTGGAATACAACAATGATTTAGATCGTCTTTCGGTTCGTCGCGGAGCAGATCGGATTTGGCAAACTTTGAATCTTTACAAAAAAGGAAAAATCAAGAAAATTTTAATCTCTGGAGGTTCGGGTTATGTCCTAAAAAAGGGATTAGACGAAGCCAATCAGCTAAAGGAGACATTGGTTCTTTGGGGAATTCCTGAGGAAGATATTATCAGCGAAAGTCAATCCAAAAACACATACGAAAACGCGCTTTTTACAGCAAACTACTTGAAGGAGACAAATTGGACAGGAAAATTTTTGTTGATTACAAGTGCAATGCATGTCAAGAGAGCCGCAGCTTGTTACAAAAAACAAAAGTTGAATTTTGATGTTTTCTCAACAGATCACTACATTGAACGAACATCTACTTTTACTTTGGATCAACTTCTTCCGTCCATTCAATCGTTTGTCGCGTGGGAAGTTTTTCTAAAGGAGTTTACCGGTTATTATGTCTATAAATTGCAAGGTTACCTCTAAAAATTCATGGAATATTCCTATTTCAGATGGGGAACTAAACTATTGGCCCAATTTATTCGAAAATCAAAATTGTAACGCCATTTTCACAGAACTACTTGAATTGCCTTGGCAACAAAATCAAGTTAGGATTTTCAATAATTGGTATTTAACCCCACGTTTGGAGTCACTTCATGGTGAAATTGAAACAACATACAGCTACTCAGGACAAATATTGAAAACAAAAGTTTTGACTCCTCTTTTGTCTGAATTAAAATCACTTGTTGAAGAATTGACAGGACATTCCTTTAATGTTGTTTTGGTGAATTATTACCGCAACGGTCAAGACTCCAATGGATGGCACGCGGACAATGAACCCGAATTAGGTCAAAATCCGGTTATTGCTTCTTTATCATTTGGTGTGGAACGACGCTTTGATTTGAAACATAAATTCTCTGGCGATCAAGTTCAAATTCAGTTAAAAAACGGTTCGCTTCTTTTGATGTCAGGACCAATTCAACATTTTTGGAAACACCAAATCGCGAAATCCAAGAAAGTTTTGGAAGGTAGGATAAATCTTACCTTTCGAAGGATTTTAAAACCTTGAGTAGTGAGAGGCATATTTTAACGAATATCGAACATTTTGATAACCGATAATAAAACCTTGACCTTCAATTGAATGAATGAATTTTAAACCATTGAAATGGTTAATAATTATTTGCGGATTCACATTGGTGCGGATTTAAATCCGCACCAATGTGGAAATCAATGTTTAAAAATGGTTTCAACCATTTAAATCGCCGAGAACACATTATATCTCCGTCGCGTAATTAGCGTAAATTCAATTTCTCTGTTTCATTCTATGTCATCGCGGGTATTACATTTGTGAATATGCATTTCATTGAACCATTTTACAATTGGCGAGGATACTATATCGCTTCTGAAGATCCACAATCTCCGTTTTTTAACCGTGAATACAGCGAGTTTGAGTTTACAGACACGGTCTATAATTTTTACATTCACCCTCAATGGGATAATTTTGGTTCTTCAACGCTGTTTATCAAGATTTTGTATGTTGAATACGACCACGGATACGCCATAATTGAGTTAATCGGTGAGTGGAACGATGCTATTGAGAATGATATTATGGTCTTGAAACGCGATGTGATTGAACCAATCATGAATTGTGGAATCAACAAATTCATTCTTATTGGTGAAAACGTGTTGAATTTTCATTATTCCGATGATTGTTACTACGAGGAATGGTTTGATGAAGTGGAAGATGGTTGGATTGCATGTGTTAATTTCCACGACCACGTTATTCGTGAATTTGCGAGTATTAAAATCGACCATTATTTCCTTTTCGGTGGTGAATTAGAGGAAATAGAATGGAGAACGTATTCGCCTTTTCATTTTTACCAAAAAATTGAGGATTTGGTGAATAAGAGGATTGGTTAAACCTACAAAAAAAAATAATGAGAACAAAAAACGCATACCCTTTCGAGTATGCGTATTCTTATAATAGTAGGTCGCTTTTTTAACGCGTAAACAACATTTCACGGAATTTAGGTAAAGGCCAAAGTTCGTCTTCAACCAATAATTCCAACTTGTCTGCGTGGTATCTTATTTCATCAAATTTAGATTTCACGTTATCGCAATAAGAAAATGCTCTCTCTTCTGCATCTTCAATTTTGTTAGCAACTTTTCTCGCCTCAAGCATTACATCAGAAGCCGCTTTCATTTTCGTGATGTGCTCAGAAATTTCTTGTATCAATCCAATTTGAACGGAAGCTGCACCTTTTCCAGCTTTTTCACCCAAAACAGAAATCAAACCTTGCACGTTGCTGATTAATTTGTTTTGATATTCAATTGAAGCAGGAATAATGTAATTCTGAACGATATCACCCATCAAGCGCGATTCGATTTGAATTTTCAACGTATAATTGTCAAATTCAATTTCTTTTCTTGCTTCTAATTCTCTGTGAGAAAGAATATTAAGTTCTTCAAATAATTTGGCAACTTTTTTGTCTTTCAAAATTTGAAGTGCTCTTGGTGTGTCTTTGTGATTGGATAATCCGCGTTTTTCTGCCTCTTTCACCCACTCGTCACCGTATCCATTTCCTTCAAAACGAATTTTCTTAGATTTCTTAATTAACGCTTGAAGTTCTTTCAAAATCGCTTCGTCTTTGCTGTCGCCTTTTTCAATTCTTGCGTCAACTGCTTTTTTGAATTCTTTCAATTGTTTTGCAACGATTGTGTTGATAACAATCATTGCTGATGCACAGTTTGCAGATGAACCAACCGCACGGAATTCAAATTTATTTCCTGTGAATGCGAAAGGTGAAGTTCTATTTCTATCTGTGTTATCCAACAAAATTTGTGGGATTTTACCGATGTTTAGTTTCAACTCTGTTTTGTCCTCAGGAGTCATTTTTCCTGCTTTGATGTTCTTTTCTAAATCATCTAGCAAGCCTGAAAGTTGAGTTCCTATGAATACAGAAATAATCGCAGGAGGAGCTTCATTTGCACCCAAACGGTGGTCGTTTCCAGCAGAAGCAATCGCAGAACGCAATAAATCAGCATTTTCATGAATAGCAGCGATAGTATTCACGAAGAAAGTTAAGAATTGTAGGTTGCTTTTCGGATTTTTTCCAGGAGCTAAAAGGTTGACACCTGTGTTTGTTCCCAAAGACCAGTTGTTGTGTTTTCCAGAACCATTAACACCAGCAAAAGGTTTTTCGTGAAGCAAAACGCGAAAATTGTGCTTGCGAGCAATTTTTTCCATCAAATCCATCAACAATAAGTTGTGGTCGTTTGCCAAGTTACATTCTTCAAAAATCGGCGCACACTCAAATTGGTTAGGCGCAACCTCATTGTGACGAGTAGTAACTGGAATTCCTAAGCGAAGTGATTCAACCTCAAACTCACGCATAAAAGCATTTACTCTTTCAGGAATTGAACCAAAGTAATGGTCTTCTAATTGTTGTCCTTTCGCAGGAGCATGACCAAAAAGGGCTCTTCCGGTAAGCATCAAATCCGGACGTGCATTAAAAAGTGCTTGGTCAATAAGGAAATATTCTTGTTCCCAACCTAAAGTTGCATTTACTTTGGTTACGTTTTTATCGAAATACTGACACACGTCAACCGCGGCTAAATCAATTGCGTGTAAAGCCTTCAAAAGTGGCATTTTGTAATCCAAAGATTCACCAGTGTAGGAGATGAAAATTGTTGGAATACAAAGCGTTTTACCAATAACGAAAGCTGGAGATGAAGGATCCCAAGCTGTGTAACCACGTGCTTCAAACGTATTGCGAATACCACCATTCGGAAAAGAGGACGCGTCTGGTTCTTGTTGTACCAACATATCTCCGTCAAAACGCTCGATTGCTCTTCCTGCCGCAACAGGTTTAAAAAATGCGTCGTGCTTCTCAGCTGTAGCACCAGTTAAAGGCTGAAACCAGTGCGTGTAGTGAGTTGCACCTTTTGAAATAGCCCAATCCTTCATTGCTGAAGCTACTTGGTCTGCCAACTTACGATCTAATCTCGCTCCTGTGTTTACAGTTTCGAGCATTGATTTGTAAGTATCACTTGGAAGATACTCACGCATGATTTCCAAATGGAAAACATTTTCACCGAAGATTGGCGACAATTTTCCTTCGAATTCGATGTGCTTAGGTTCTCTGTTGAGCACATCTTGGTAAGCTTGTAAACGTTTTGATGCCATTTTTTAAAAATTTTCGGCAAATGTACATCAATCAGAGGGGTGTTTCCAAATTTTCTTTAAAAAAATTGACTTTACCCCTTTAAAAATGGGGGTATTTTTTCAAAAAGTATTTTTTTTAGTTTAA